>Ga0209980_10000434_pt1 | contig 22548 bp, 26 predicted proteins | sample CR02metaG_FD_183611 | JGI IMG/M metagenome (GOLD analysis project Ga0209980, IMG submission 183611) | Deep subsurface microbial communities from Mariana Trench to uncover new lineages of life (NeLLi) - CR02 metaG (SPAdes) (version 2) | ecosystem: Environmental > Aquatic > Marine > Ocean trench...
TTATAGAATGCAGGTACGATGGATCAATGTATCTAAATTAGCTAATAGCAAGTCTGAGTATTTGATAGTTGAAGGAGATCGTTAATGGAAAATAAACTGCGAATATCAGGTATTGCGATAATTATGTGTAATGGTGATCGCGATATATATGAAGGGTGTTACGATGTTGAGACCCACGAAGAGAAGATCTACATTGATGCTAAACGACCCCCTTGCGCGCAATAATATATCCGAGACACCGTAGTCGAGGTTATCTAGCAAATCACTAAAGCTGGTATCGATGTCCACAACCTGATCGACGCCAGCACTAGGCCGGAACCAGACGTCACTATTATTAACAGTTCGAGCGTCCGCTTTCACTGGGAGAAAAACGCGCATAACATTAATTTAAACTTGATAATCATGGGCTAAAAGGTAAAAATGGGTCTAACTATCTGGCAGGGGATTTAGCATTTCGATAAATCCAGCCATCGGTAACTCCAACTTTATTGATAAGGAGAAATAATATGAACCGCAAGCGAAGCTGGATTACATTCTTGCTTGGTGCGATCGCTCTGGGTTTCTCATGCCTCTCAAGTCTGTCATTCGCAGAACAACAAACACTCAAAGCAACAATGTCCTGGGATGCGCAGGGGACTGTCTACGTTGTTGGACCAGACGAACTCCTGTTCCAGGGAGCGATGGCTGGTGTTTTTTACGTGGAAAAAGCGTCCGGCAAACTGAATGCAGCTTTTGGTTTATGCCCGGTAGAATACACCGCCAATAAAAAAGAAAAAACAACATCAGGTTTTGGACAATGTGAAATTATTGGTGAAGGCGGTGATTCTATATTTGCCGAATATTCATGTTCAGGAACAGCTGGATTATGCAAGGGCACGTTTACTATTACGGGTGGCACAGGAAGTTTCAAAGGTGCAGAGGGTGCAAGCGATATGATTATTCGATCAACTATCAGTGCACTTGTCTTTGGTCTCGGGAGTGGCAGTGAAATTGCCGTCAAAAACGGAATTATGATTTTACCAAAACTTACTTACACCGTGCCCGGACAATAGGAGGAACAATAAATGAAAATTAAAACACTATTGATAACTCTTATTGCCGCATTTTCAATGCTTATGTTTCAATCTGTCTACGCAGGTTCCATGAGGTGCGGATCACACATTATATCGGACGGTGGTCGTACTGGCCCTGGCGCATATGAAGTATTAAAGCGATGTGGCGAACCAACTTTTCGACAAGGCAATTCTTGGGTTTACGAAAAAGGGAAAAAACGTTACGTAATTATTTTCAAAGACAGTGGTCAAATCTCAAGTATTAAGCGTGCTAATTAAAGCGGTGATTTTTTTCTAAGAGGATACCCTTATTTTGAAAAAAAAAGAATACATCTTCAAATATCACTTTTAGCGCTATCTGCCATCCAATCCATAACTGTAATGGCGAATGATCAATGTGACTTGTTATTTGAATCTTGTGATGAAGCAGTGTTGGTTGCGGCTGCAGAAGATGATGCGCCAGCCGAGGGGGAGGCCAGTGATGCACCTGATTATGAGGGCAGGGCGATCAAATAAATCAAAGCAGGCTTTTTATGCCAAAGTAGTTCAAAATCTTGCGGCTGATCCGGGTATTGACCCTGCGAATGTATTGATCACAATTGCTGAAAATCATGATATTGATTGGTCTTTTCGTGACGGCGTCGCACAGTTCGTGGTCTAAATCCGAGTAATAAAGATGTTTGTATATCTTCGCCCAGAAAGATATTAATGACTACAAACGGGGCACGCCGGATCCTTGTTGAGTTTTGCTGTGTGCCATTCCATATGCAACACATCAAGGAGTAATAATCTGCCCTCCAGTGTTTCGCCGATATCCATGATGATCTTCATTGTTTCACAGGCCTGTATGCTACCGATAATTCCCAGTAATGGAGAAATTACGCCATTCGCCGTACATGTTTGTTCCACTTCTGCTTCGGTGTCGTACAGGCATCGGTAACAGGGAGAGTCTCGATGATTACTATTGAAGACACTGACTTGTGCCTCAAAACGAATCGCTGCACCAGAAACCAGAGGGATTTTAAGCCTGACACAAACTTCGTTGATGGCAAATCGAGTCTGAAAATTATCACTACAATCGACAACAACAGTAGCTAATTTTACTTGCTCTTCAAGTGCCGTATCTTCAATTTTATGATCGATAGTTGTGATCTGTATTTCAGGATTGAGTTCAAGGAGATGCTCTTTGGCTGAGTCTACCTTTAACCGACCAATATCATTGGTTGCGTGGACAATTTGCCTTTGCAGATTGGAGATATCAACTTCATCAAAATCTACAAGTACAAGATGGCCAACGCCCGCTGCGGCAAGATAAACAGATGAGGATGAACCCAATCCACCCAGTCCAATAATGAGTACACGCGAATCTAATAGTCGTTGCTGACCCTCGGCATCTATTTCCGGCAGCATCATTTGCCTGCTATATCTTAGTAATTTTTCGTTATCCATAGTATGTAGGTCAGTGCGCCAGTCGATTTATATTTCAATCTTTGTTCAGAGATTTCGTCCGCGAAGTTGCTTTTATATCACGATTCTCTAGAGCATGATCAACCAGACCAAGATATATGTTTTGTAGTCGAAGATGCCATCCAGATGGATTATTGATATTGTCACGTTGGTTGGTCTCTATGAAGCAAATGAATTCTATCTTTAATTTGTTAATAAAATTGACATTTAATTTGATACCTGAAGTTTTTAATAATGGTTTTATCTTAAGCAGAAGTTCATGTAGTGACGTTTGATCCAGATCATACTGGATTACCAGACGATTTTCTTCTATCTTGCTGTGAAGGATACCTTCTTCAATCTGGATGCATTTTAATAGTGGTTCTTTCTCGCATTTGGGTATTGCCGACGCTAAAATCAAGGTGCGTGTTTTTGAATTTTTGGTATTCATTTTTAATATTAATCAGATATCAAAAAATAATTAGCCTGATTTTTGCCCATAGGTAATGCGATCTTGATCAGATAAATCCCGAAGTGTTTTGACCTGCTTAAAACCATTGATCTGGAAGGCCTGAGTTACCAGTGTTTTTTGATCATAGCCATGTTCAATCAATAAGAAAGCATTATTGGCAAGATAAACCTTCGCATTTTTAAGAATTATATTGATTGCTTTCATGCCGTCAGCGCCTGCTACGAGAGCAAGTTCAGATTCAAACCGAACATCGCCCTGTAATAAATGTTCATCGTCCTGTTTGATATAGGGAGGATTACTGACAATTAGATCGAATGATTGTGAGGAAATGTTTTTATACCAGTCACTGAGTAAAAACTGAATGTTGTTCAGTTGATGAGTGTTAGCATTCTCCTTCGCCAGATCCAGGGCATCTGCATTAATATCTGTTGCTACGATCTTGCTGTTTGGTCGCTCAGATGCAATGGCAATGGCAACAGCACCGCTACCTGTGCCGAGATCAAGTATGCTGAATGACGCCTCATCAGGAATCATTCGTAGAGCGGCCTCCACCAGACACTCTGTTTCCGGGCGTGGGATCAATGTTTCCTTACTGATTGCCAGTTCCAACGACCAGAATTCTTTTTTCCCCGTGAGATGAGCAATCGGGTGCCCCTGACGCCGTTGTTCAATTAGTGATTTAAACAACACTGATTTGTCATCAGGAATAAGTTGTTGTGGATGAGCATAAATCTTCGAGCGATTAAATTGCATAACATCACAAAGTAATATTTCTGCATCCCGTCTCGCACTGTGCCCCTCCAGGCACACCCCAACGAATGGGCTACGCGCGCCTCCGCGCTCAGAGCAGTTTATTCTTTGTTCCGCTTTCTGTAATAATTCAGAGATGGTTGCCATTATAAAATGCCATGCTATGAAGATTATCCACAGTACGATGTGCCATGCTATAAAGATTATTCACGGTACGATGTGCCATGCACTAAAGGTTGTTCGCGGTATTGCTTATATTTGGCCATGGTTTATTTTTTCAGGGATTTATTCTGCAAGAGCTGCTAATTGGTCCGCTTGATATTCGCTGATTAAGGGATCGATAATCACATCGATATCACCTTCCAGAAATTCATCCAGCTTATATAAGGTCAGGTTAATGCGGTGGTCAGTGACACGTCCCTGGGGGAAATTATAGGTGCGTATCCTCTCAGAACGATCACCACTGCCTACCAGGTTCCTGCGGTTTTCCGCCTGTTCCGAAGTTTGTTTTTCTCTCGCTGCATCTGTCAGTCGAGCTTGTAACAGTGATAAGGCGCGTGCCTTGTTCTTGTGTTGGGAACGTTCATCCTGACATTCAACAACAACACCCGTTGGGATATGTGTAATACGAATTGCAGAATCAGTCTTATTCACATGCTGTCCGCCAGCACCGGAGGCACGGAAAGTATCGATACGCAGATCAGCTGTATTGATTTCTGCTTCCCCAACCTCGGCTATCTCGGGCATAACCGCCACGGTACATGCTGAAGTATGAATACGCCCCTGTGATTCTGTTTCAGGTACACGCTGTACACGGTGTGCACCAGATTCGAATTTCAGTCTCGAATAGGCACCCTCTCCAATAATTCGCATAATGACTTCTCTATATCCATTGAGATCACTTAATGCCTGGCTCATGATTTCAATTTGCCAGCCACGTAGTTCGGCATAACGTGTATACATTTTCATTAATATTGCAGAAAATAATGCAGCTTCCTCGCCCCCTGTGCCTGCACGAATCTCAAGGAATATATTGCTCTCGTCTGCCGGATCTTTGGGCAGCAGAAGTATTTGTAATTCTTTTTCCAGTGATTCATTTTCCTCTTCCGCCGTCCTTAACTCTTCCTGTGCAAGTTCACGAATTTCCTTATCACAATCTTTCATCATCTCTTTTGCAGAGTTAATGGTTTCCTGATTGTTCGTATAATTCACAAAGTTTGCTACGACAGGTTTTATATCAGCATGCTCCTTTGCATAGTCACGAAATTTATTTTGATTATTGATAACATCAGGATCAGAGAGCAATGCCTCCAACTCTTGCATACGCTCGCTCAAATTGTCCAGTTTGTGAAGTAAGCTATCTTTCATGTGTTAAATGTTTGTGGTTAATACGGCAAAAATTAAAAAGGTCAAATTTTGGTAGATTAAATCTTGAAGAGAAAGTGGTTAGCCCGCACAGGCTATTTTTTTGGATCTGGTGTTGTGTGATCCGTACTCAGGTCAAAGAGTTCGTAAGCGGCAGACAGTAAGTCATTTCTTCCCTCTGCCCCTGCAGCTCGTAATTGGCTACTTGGCGAGTGAATTAATTTATTTGTTAGGGTCCTGGTAACTTCCTGTAATACCTGTTCAGGGTCCGCCCCACTCTGTAACTTTCGCTGTGCCAGGAAGAGCACTTCTTCCTGTATTGATTGCGCCTGATTCCGTAATGCACGTATGGTGGAAACCGCGTCCAGCGAAGCTAACCAGTCCATAAAGTGAGTTACTTGGGTATCAATAATCTCTTCTGCCTGTTGTGCAGCTTTCTGACGACTCTGCATATTGTCCTGAATGACATCTTTTAAATCATCGATTGTATATAGATAGACATCATCCAGATCACCCGCTTCCGGTTCAATGTCGCGGGGGACAGCAATATCAACGACAAAGACAGGTCGGTGCTTGCGCGCCTTAATGGCGCGTTCAAAAGCGCCTTTACCCAGAATGGGTAACTGGCTTGCTGTTGATGAAATGACAATGTCGGCTTCAGCCAGATGTTGCGGGATATCTCCCAGCGTGATGGCATAAGCTGAATATTTGCTGGACAAATGTTGTGAACGTTCCAATGTCCGATTGGCAATTATCATGCGGGAAAGTCCATTCTCGTGAAGATGTTTGGCTGTGAGCTCAATGGTGTCTCCTGCGCCAATTAATAATGCAGTTTGCCCGGAGAGATTACCAAAAATTTGTTGTGCTAGTCGGACTGTGGCAAATGCGACAGAAACAGGATGACTGCCAATGGTTGTTGTCGCTCGTATTTCTTTGGCTACCTTGAATGAGTGTTGGAAAAGTCGACCCAGAAATTTGCCAATACTGCCTGCCTTGAGTGCAGTTTGATAGGAAGACTTCAACTGACCCAATACCTGTGGCTCGCCAAGTACCATGGAGTCGAGACCGCTGGCGACACGAAGCATATGTTTGACTGCATGTGCATCGGGGTGCGTATAGAGAAAGGGTGCCAGTTGTTCCTGTTTCAGGCCATGATATTCAGATAGCCAAGTAATTGGCTTTTCATTTCTTGCTTCTTCCAGGCTGCAATAGATCTCGGTACGATTACAAGTCGACAATATGGCGGCTTCATTCACGCCCTGTTGGTGGGTGAGTTCCGCCAATGCATCAGGCACGGCATCGCTGCTGAAGATGATCTTTTCTCTAAGATCAACCGGAGCAGTCGCGTGATTTATGCCGAAAGCCAAGATAGTCATAATTGATAAAAGCGTTTACTAACACAGTGTCTGTTAATTCTGAGTGATGAAGTCGCGGAAAACAAGGGCAAAAGGCTTACAATTCAGTTTCTTGTATCGATTTGCCAGCCTTGAAAATAAGGGCATAATGACAATATTAAAGGTCTGACTCTATCATTGGAACATTTATCGTATAGTCAGGGTCAATTGTTAAAGAGTCATTAATTCGGAAAAACCAGTACAGCTTAATAATGAAAAACAAATCTTTCTCAACAAAAGCCAGATTCACGGGAATTCATGCCGGATTTCATGCCAATGTATTGATGGCCGCCCTGGTGTTATTGGTTAATGCCTGTACGACAGTTTCCAATCAGCCTGTGGATATGCATGAGGGAACAAGTCAGGGTGGGACCGCATCGACGGAAGAACAGGTTGCTGATCAGGAACCTCTAAAGAAATCAGGTCCGGAACGTCCCAAAATCGAATTGACGGAAGATATTCTTTATAAATTATTGGTGGCGGAGATTGCCGGACAGAGAAACCAACTCGATCTCGCGGTGGAAAATTATCTTGATCTGGCTCGAACAACTCGTGATCCTGACATCGTAAGCAGAGCAACGCGCATCGCTGTTTATGCACGTGACGATGCCGCGGCAAGGGAGGCAGCGCATTTGTGGGCAGAGCTGGATCCCGAAAATTCCGACGCACATCAGGTACTGGCTGTGATGGCAGTCAGGGAGGGCAACACGGCTAAGGCACTGGTACACCTTGAGATTATTCTCAAATCAAATGGACAGAGGCAAGGGCTGAATCAGAGACTCTGGATGGTTGCGAATTTTCTCAGTCGTGAGAAAGACAAAGAGCAGGTTAAGTTGATTCTGGAAGAGTTAATGGCAGGGCATCAGGATGCCCCGGAAATTTTATTTGCCTATGCACAGGTATTGACTCGCATGGCTGAACTACCCAGGGCACGGGAAGTACTTGAACAAGTGCTTGCGTTGGTTCCACAAAATAATGATGCTGCAATGACCTATGTGTCGGTGCTGAACCAACTGGGTCTGGAAGCAGAGGCACTGGCGTGGTTAGAGAGTGCACTCAAGAAGAACAATGATGATTTTGCTCTACGTATTTTCTATGCGCGTATATTGACTGATCTTCAACGTTTCGATGAGGCACGGCGTCAATTTGAGATACTCACAGTACAAGACCCAGGCAATCCTGATGTGTTGTTTTCACTCGGCTTATTATATCTCCAGTCGAGCAGGCTGGATGACGCTGAAGGTTATTTCATTCGTCTGTCTGAAACAAAAGGTCATGAAGATGACGCGAGTTACTATTTGGGGAGAATTTCTGAAGAAAATGAGGATTTGGAGAAAGCGAGTAATTGGTATCGTGGTGTTTCCAGTGGTAAAAATTATTTTGATGCGCAAATGCGCATAGGGATGTTATTGGGCAAGCAGCACAAAATTGAAGAGGCAAGATTACATCTGGCCAAAATACAAACACGAAGCGTTAGGGAAAAATCTGTTTTAATACAAGCGGAGGCTGAGATGTTGGCCGAAAACAGGCGCTTTGAGGAGGCCATGGAGGTCTTTGATAAAGCGTTGCAGGAAGGGTATGACGAAGATTTACTCTATTCGAGAGCCATGCTCGCAGAAAAGATGGATCGTCTGGATATACTGGAGATGGACCTGCGAGTAATCCTTGAAAAGGATCCCAACAATTCACAGGCATTAAATGCCTTGGGCTATACACTGGCGGACAGGACGGATCGTTATGACGAAGCATACGATTTAATCAAAAGGGCCTTGGAAATTAGTCCTGATGATTATTTCGTCCTCGATAGTATGGGCTGGATTTTATATCGACAAGGTCGTCTGGAGGAGGCGATAGAATTTTTAAATAAAGCATTGTCCAAAAAAAATGATCCGGAAATTGCAGCACATCTGGGAGAAGTTCTCTGGGTGAAAGGTGATAAGGAAGCTGCCCAGTTAATATGGGATACTGCGCTGGGGGAAACGCCCAATGATGACAGACTACAAAATGTGATCAATCGACTCAATCCGTGAAAAAAATCTACCTTTTAATCATGCTGGTATTCTTTGCCGGCTGTTCTGAGGTTCCTTTAATCCCTGAAAGCGTAACTGCTGCCGAGCGCCAAAATCATCTGGAACAGATCAAACGCTGGAAATTAAAAGGCCGACTTGCCCTAACCAGCCCAAAAGAAAGTTGGACGGTTACATTTCACTGGTCGCAGGACTACGACCGCTATCTGATGCAATTTATTGCGCCGCTAGGTCAGGGAACCTATGCGCTCAGAGGTGGCGAAGGCGATGGTGTTTATCTGTTAACCGCAAAAAATGAAGTGTTCCGTGCGGATGATGCTGAGAGTCTGTTGAAACAAACTGTCGGTTGGCATGTCCCCATGGGCGGTTTCAGATTCTGGGTTCGTGGCTTGCCTGAACCCGGGGTGGATATGACTAATCAGCAATTCGATGATCAGGGTCGGATTGTTGAGATGCAACAAAATGATTGGCACATCAGTATATCGCGTTATATGGATGTGGATGGAGTTAGGTTGCCAGGTAAGGTCTTTATGCATAATGATCATTTTAAATTAAAGTTGGTCATACAGGAGTGGGATACAAAATCATGACCAGTCGTTATTGGCCTGCCCCTGCCAAACTAAATTTAATTCTTCATATCACAGGGCAACGGGAAGACGGTTATCATCTCCTCCAGACTGTTTTTCAGTTTATAGACTTCAGTGATTCGCTGGACTTCACACTTCGAAATGATGGCGCTATTTCGCTTCAATCAAACTGGGATGGTGTTACCGAAGCTGATGATTTAATTGTTCGTGCAGCAAAGGCTTTGCAGCTTGAATTTTGCTGCCAGCAAGGTGTAGATATTCATCTGGAAAAAAAGTTACCTACAGGTGCGGGTCTGGGTGGAGGGAGTTCGGACGCCGCAACAACACTGGTTGCCCTGAATCATCTATGGGATGTTGGACTTTCTGTAGATCAATTGGTAGATATTGGATTGAAGCTGGGTGCTGATGTCCCTGTTTTTGTACGTGGCAAAGCGGCGTGGGCAGAGGGTGTCGGTGAGAAATTAACCCCCATTGATCCAAAAGAATCCTGGTATCTGGTGATTAGGCCAGATTGCTGTATTTCTACCATGGAAGTATTTAATTCGTCTGATTTGACACGCAATACCCCTAGCATCAGAATACGCGACTTTCTGAGGGATGGTGGTCACAACGATTGTGAATCTGTGGTAACAAAATTGCATCCAGAAGTGGCTGAGGCACTCGATTGGTTAGGTCAATTTACAGATGCCAAAATGACCGGGACAGGATCTTGTGTTTTTGCTGGATTTGATAATCAGCAACAGGCAAAATCCGTCTATGAGAAATTGCCTCAAGGCTGGGAGGGATTTGTGGCGAAAGGTCTGAATCATTCGCCGCTGCTAACGCGCCTAGAACAGGAAAACCTGGAGCAGGAAAAAAGTTAGAATTAATGCCGTTCATCAGATGTGTGGGCGTAACAGCAAGATTGGGGCGTGGCCAAGCGGTTAAGGCACTGGGTTTTGTGCCCCAACATTTCTTGGTTTGACAGATTTGTCTGGAACAAAATTTGAACGGCCGCAGGCCGGCCCGCAGGGTGACGTACATGGAGGTACGGAATAATCTTGGCAGTAGCCAGGGTAAGAACGGAAAATACCATATAGATATTGGGGCGTGGCCAAGCGGTTAAGGCACTGGGTTTTGATCCCAGCATTCCCAGGTTCGAATCCTGGCGCCCCAGCCATTTTCTATTAATCACTACAGAGGGTCGTTATGCCAATAGCAAATATGATGGTGTTTGCAGGCAATGCCTGTCCCAGGTTAGCAGTCGATATTGCTGCACATCTGAATCTGCCACTCGGCAAGATAAATGTTGGACGTTTTAGTGATGGCGAGGTCATGGTTGAAATTGGGGAAAACATTCGTGGTACGGATATTTATCTCATACAGTCTATCTGTGCACCAACCAATGACAACTTGATGGAATTACTGGTGATGGCCGATGCCATGCATCGTGCATCCGCTGCACGTATTACTGCAGTCATTCCCTACATGGGTTATGCGCGGCAAGATCGACGAAGCCGTTCGGCTCGTGTCCCAATAACTGCAAAAGTTGTTGCCAATATGATTGCCTCAGTCAAAATCGATCGCGTGTTGACGGTTGATTTGCATGCTGACCAGATTCAGGGATTTTTTGATATGCCTCTCGATAATGTTTACGCCTCACCCGTACTGCTGGGGGATGTCTGGAAACATAAATATCCGAATCTGATGGTCGTTTCACCTGATGTTGGTGGTGTGGTTCGTGCACGCGCTTTGGCAAAACGCCTGGATGATACTGATTTGGCAATCATTGATAAGAGACGTCCGAACCCCAACGAGTCTGAGGTCATGAATATTATTGGTGATGTTGATAGCCGCGAATGTGTCATCATTGATGATTTGGTAGATACTGCGGGAACCTTGTGTAATGCGGCGGGGGCATTGAAAAAACATGGTGCCAGTAAAGTCGTTGCTTACTGTACACATCCTGTTCTGTCTGGCAATGCGATTAAGAATATCGAGAATTCTGAGTTAGATGAGCTGGTTGTGACTGACACGATTCCATTAAGGGCGGAGGCAGCGACGTGTGATCGTATCCGACAACTCAGTGTCGCTACCATGTTGGGTGAGAGTGTCAGACGTATTAGTGAGAGCGAATCACTCAGCAGTATGTTTATTGATTAACTTAATTGATTGGTGTCTCTGAAAAATCTTCAGAAATACCTAGCTCTGAATAGAATTTAGGTCCTGAAGAACTCAGGCCGGGAGAAATCAGCTGTGCCGTATGTTTCCACAGGTAAGGACTGCCAGATAGCCCTGTAAATATTGAATATCACTGATTTCTCTATATACTGCGCTGTCCGCTCATCTTGATTGTCGTCAGTTTTGAATGATTTACCGGGTTCTTGGGTTTATTCCTGAAGAGATTTTTGCTTTTCTGGGGAACATTGTCGCCATATTTGGTCGCGGATATGGTTTGTCATTAATTTAAAGTAGGAGTAGTTCAATGGAACAGTTTGAAATTATTGCTGAGCCTCGCGAGGACATGGGGAAAGGTGCGAGCCGCCGCCTGCGTCGCGAGGGTAAAATCCCTGGTGTTGTGTACGGGGCAGAGAAGGATGCCACCTCGATCATGATGTCGCAAAATGAGATCATGCATCATCTTGAGAACGAAGCTTTTTATTCTCACATTCTTACATTGCGTGTGGGCAAAAAGAAAGAGAAGGTTGTGCTGAAAGACTTGCAACGCCATCCATACAAAGCTGCGGTGCTTCACGTTGATTTGCAGCGCGTTGATGAAAATGAGAAGTTAACCATGCGCGTACCATTACATTTCATCAATGAAAATATATGTATTGGTGTCAAGCAAGATGGTGGTGTGGTCAGCCACGTTATGACTGATCTGGAAATCAGCTGTCTACCTAAGGATTTGCCTGAGTATATTGAAGTTGATCTGGCCGAGGTTAATGTTGGTGAGGGTATCCACCTTAGTGACCTCAAGATGCCTGAAGGTGTCGAAATTGCTGCTTTGATTCATGGTGGCGATGCAGCGCAGACGGTCGCAACAGTCCATATACCCAAGGTAGTCATAGAAGTTGAAGACGAGCTTGTAGATGAAGCAGAAGCAGAAGCAGAGGCAGAAGCAGATGCTGGGGCAGAGGAAGCCACAGCCACTGATGAAGGTGCCGATGCAGACGAGTAATTCCTTTATCAGGGATTATCTCGTTTAAAGGGCACACAGTGCCATCAACATTTAAATTAATAGTTGGCCTGGGTAATCCAGGTCCCGAACATTCTGAAACCCGGCATAATGCCGGGTTCTGGTTTGTTGACTCACTTGCTTCAAAATATTCCCTTTCATTTAGACCAGAATCAAAATTCAATGCTGAGATTTGTCGACTACAGACAACAGATGTTGACTGTTGGTTATGCAAGCCAATGACCTTTATGAACAGGAGTGGTTCCTCAGTTCAGGCGGTGGCCAGCTTTTATAAAATTCCGGTTGAAGCGATTCTGGTTGCTCATGATGAACTTGATCTGGGTGCCGGGATCGCCCGCCTGAAAAAAGAGGGGGGACACGGTGGTCATAATGGATTACGAGATATTATTGCACAGATGGGTGATAAATCTTTTACGCGATTACGCATAGGAATTGGTCATCCCGGGAGTCAGAACAGGGTAACACCCCATGTATTGGGTAGACCAGGTATGGATGATCGTCAGTTAATAGAAGAAGCGATTAAGGCGTCGGTGGAAATCATGCCTGTGCTATTTGAAGGTGATGTGCAGAAAGCAATGAATGCCTTACATCAGAAAAACAATATTAACGAAGATTAAAGCAATCAAATTTTATGGGTTTTAAATGTGGCATTGTTGGTCTTCCGAATGTGGGTAAATCAACTTTATTCAATGCATTGACCAACTCGGGGGTCAACGCGGAGAACTATCCTTTTTGTACAATCGATCCAAATGTTGGTGTGGTGCCCGTCCCTGATCAACGTCTGGATCATCTGGCTGAGATTGTCTTACCAAAACAGATCCTGCCCACAACAATGGAGTTTATTGATATTGCCGGATTGGTGGAGGGTGCATCAAAGGGTGAAGGTCTGGGTAATAAATTTTTGGCACACATTCGTGAAACACATGCGATTGCCCATGTGGTACGTTGTTTTGATGATGATAATGTCGTCCACGTATCAGGTAAGATCGATCCACTGGCCGATATCGAAGTCATCAATACAGAATTATATCTGGCTGACCAGGAAAGTCTCGATCGTGCCCTGCAAAAAGTGGTCAAGATTGCCAGAAGTGGAGATAAAGTTGCACACAGGCAGCAGGCACTGTTCGAAAAAGTCATTGAACATCTAGATGAAGGAAACCCGGTACGTTCTATGGCACTAGATGAACAGGCGCTGGAAGACCTGTATCCACTTCATTTACTCACACAAAAACCCACCCTCTATATAGCTAATGTTGAAGATGAAGGCGGTATCAACAATCCATGGATAGAAAAACTTAAGGAACTTGCTGCTAAAGAAGATGCTGATGTCATTCCGATTTGTGCCTCGATAGAATCCGAGATTGCCGAACTGGGCGACGAATCGAAGTTAGAATTTTTGAAGGAACTAGGTCTTGAAGAGCCGGGGTTGAATCGAATCATTCGTGCGGGTTACGCATTATTGAATTTACACACTTATTTCACCGCAAGTGAAAAGGAAGTACGGGCGTGGACCCTGCATAAAGGTGATTTTGCACCACGTGCGGCATCTGTTATTCATACTGATTTTGAAAAAGGATTCATACGTGCAGAGGTGATTGCCTATGATGATTTCATTGAGCATCAGGGTGAACAGGGCGCGAAGGATGCAGGTAAATGGCGATTGGAAGGTAAGGAATACATCGTGCAAGACGGTGACGTCATGCATTTTAGGTTTAATGTTTAATATTTCATAAATTCTTTCACTGGATTCCCGCCTGCGCGGGAACGACAGACTTAAGTAAGTGCCATTCGTGGATGAGACTTTTCTTCCTGCTTGTTAGAATGTGGTTATGAATCCTTCAAAATTACGCAAGAAAATTATTGAAACTGTTATCACGTTCAATACGTCCGGTCTGAGTGCTGGCACTTCGGGAAATCTCAGTGTACGCACTTCTAAAGGTTTTCTAATTACACCCACGGGGGTTCCTTATCTTCAACTCATGGAAGCAGATATTGTTGAAATGGATTTGCAGGGCAACGTCATACAAGGCGATCTGAAACCTTCCAGCGAATGGCACTTTCATCGGGATATCTATCTGGTTCGGGAAGAAATCAATGCTATTGTCCATGTGCACTCAGATTATGCAACAGGGATTGCATGCACACGGCAGGACATTCCTGCATTCCATTATATGGTGGCAAGAGTGGGTGGTGATTCCATTCGTTGCGCGGAATATGCCACGTTTGGTTCAGAAGCACTCTCACAAAATGCAGTCAAGGCACTTGAGGGAAGAAATACCTGTTTGCTGGCAAATCATGGCATGATTGTTCTCGGAGAGAACATAGACTCGGCTTATCAACTTGCGGAAGAAGTAGAGAACCTTGCCAAACAGTACTGGATCAGCAAGCAGTTCGGCGGAGTGGTATTACTTGATGATGAAGAAATGGAACTTAACCTGGAGAAGTTTAAAATATACGGAAAACAGCAGGGGAGAAAGAGTTAGTCCAGGTACCTGTTCCTGCTTTAATTTCTGAGAGATTAATTCAGAGTGGTCTATTTTCGAAGAATAAATTTCAAAGGGAATAATATGGAAACCTGGTGTTTGTAATCAGTATATTTCTCACCAAATAGATTCATCAGGTCATGTTCCTCAAATTGCAGGGCAATCAGGATGTATGCGGTAGTTACTGCTGCAAACAGGAGATGCCCCGTCGTCATGTGGGGCGTAGACCAGAAGGCAATGATAATACCGGTCATGATAGGGTGTCGAACAAATTTGTAGAATCCTGAGATTTCAAATTCCAGATCGATATAGTCATGATCCTTGAATTTAAAATAAACCTGACGTAAACCAAACAGATCTGTATGGCTAATCATAAAAGTTGAAGCAAACAATATAATCCAGCCTGACCAGAACAAACCATTCATTATTATGACACCGATAGTATTTTCTATATGCCAAACGGTGTCTGTCATCGGTTGCCATTGCCAATAGAGAACAAACAGTACAATTGCGGTGAATAAAACGTAGGTACTACGTTCTATGTATCCCGGAACAAACTGAGCCCACCATTTTTTAAAAGCTGGTCTTGCCATGATGCTGTGTTGAAGGGCGAATAATGTCAGGACGAGCAGATTAATAATGATTGAACTGGTCGTATCTCCTACAACACCCGTATTGATTGCTTTGGGAACCGGAAAACCACCGAGAAATCCAATTGCATACACAAGGGAAATGAACCCGGCCAGATAGGCAATAGAACCGTAAACAATAGCGAGAATTCGAGCCATAATTTTTTTCTTCCCAAGACGATTACACAGACTCAGTATAGTTTAACCTTCAAGCAGTCAGAACAACCAAATTGGGATTTAAGGTAGAATAGGCAGTAAATAATAACAGTATCTTTGAGTGGGCTATGGTTTTTGAAAATCCCCCTGCAACAGAATTAATTACCATTCCGGGTGTGCAAACCCTTGATAAGGGCGGCGAGCTGAATAATCCGGTCGTCGCGATGGAGCGTCTGGGAGCAGAGTTTGCCCCGGTGATACTTATTTTTACTGGTTTGTCGCCGGGCGCACATGTCGCTTCTTCTGAAAAAGACAAGTCACCTGGTTGGTGGGAATTTATGGTCGGTGCAGGGAAAGCCATTGACACAAACAAATTTCATGTCATCTGTGTTAATTCTATTGGAAGCTGTCGTGGTTCAACTGGTCCCGCCTCAATAAATCCGGATACGGGGGATTATTATGGTGCCGATTTTCCTGATATCACTATTTGGGATATTGCCAGGCTTACAGGACTGGCGCTTGAACAGATAAACATTAAGGATATTTTATGTGTCGTGGGGCCATCTATGGGCGGGATGATAGCATTGGCCTGAGTCATCTCTTACCCGGAAAGAACCAGACATATGATTAATATTTCTGCGGCAGTGGAGGCGGATCCCTTTGCCATTGCGATTCGATCAGTGCAACGTGAAATTATTCATACTGATCCTGATTTTATGGATGGGGATTATCCAATGGACGCGGAACCTTTAACGGGTATGATGTTGGCGAGGAAACTGGGATTAATCAGTTATCGATCGACCTCCGAATGGCGTAATCGGTTTGGTCGAAAAGAAGATGGCACAGGTTCGGAGATAGAGGCTTATTTGCAGTTTAATGCAGAAAGATTTTGCAGAGATTTTGATGCTAATTGTTATATCAAGCTTTCCCAGACCATGAACTGGTTCGCTCTAACAGAAGAAATTAATGATCCAGTCGATGAATTTACCGCAAGTAAACTGGAATCTGCACTGATTATCAGTGTGGCATCCGATATTTTATTTCCGCCACATCAACAGCAGGAATTATCGGAGCTATTAAATAAATCAGGCATTGACACAACATTCCAGGAGATAGATTGTCCGCACGGACATGATGCCTTTCTGATTGATGAAAAAAACTTTTGCCCTGTTGTTACTGATTATCTAGAGTCTATCTAATATACTTATTCTAGTGGTATTTTATTGGGACACTAGGGCATCATTCAGGGGATACTTATAAGCTACACAAGAAGAGATGAATTAATGTGAAAAATAAAAATCGTCGTGTCCAGGATGAAAATAAAAAAATGCCATCAATAATCAGTGGTGGATCATTTATTAGTGGTGTAATTAAAAGTACAGTACCTGTTATTGTGTTGGGCAAGGTTGAAGGCGATTGTGAAATTGAAAATACATTAACCGTTGAAAAAACAGGTGAGTGGATAGGTTCTATTCGGGCAGAATCAATAGTCATAAACGGCAGCGTTAAAGGTAATGTATCTACTGAGTACAAACTGGAAGTTGGCCCCACGGGAAAGATTCGGGGCAACGTAAAAGCAGGCACATTAGCGATTGCTTCTGGCGGAGAGATTGATGGCGACATCATAATGACGGATAAAGAAGATCCTGTTTATTTTGATGAAAAACGGAGCAAAACGTAAAAGGTCATCCGTAGCTATTGATCATGTAACGATTTAATATCGCTTGTCGTTCACCGCTCTTTTACGTCCATGTAACCGAGGTATTAGTGCATCTCGGCAACTGCTCTTGTGTTGCTTCACCTTCCTACATCCCTGTAGGTCGAAGCACATCATTGAATTCTGTAAGCAAGGACTTTATCATTCTTCATCATTGGCAGCAGAATCAGTTTTTGCTCAAGGAGTACCTCATGATCAGCCATGCCTTGTTCCAGTTCAAGCAAAAGTGTCGCTTCACCATTAGTGTTGATTTGAAACAATTTACCTGCCATCCAGTCAGTAACGTAATAGCCATTATTGCCATCACTCTCCACACCATCAAGATTCCCAATGGGGTCACCACCGAGATTAGTAATGGATTTGTCCTGAAGAGAAATAGATTTTAAATGGCCAGGGATTTCTGTTGCAAAACCATCTGTGATTACGCCCCAGGCACCGAGAATCAAATGATCTCCTTCAGCATGTAGACCGTTAGGGTTCTCAAGTTCAGTCGATTCCAGCCATAGATTGAATTGATCATTACTCAAACGGTGAATGCGATTAAGCAACATATCTGAGACGAAGATCTCACCTTGATTGCTTGCAGTCACGTCATTAAGAAACTTTGCATCATCCACTTTATATGTATTAGTGATGGTACCGGATGGAATATCTATCGCAACCAATGTATCTATGTCGGAGACATAAAGGGTGTTGTCATGAATCGCAAGCCCCTTTGGTGCATTTAAACCAATAACCCACTGCATCTTAAGTATGGTGCCATCAAGCAGGATCTTTGAAATATAGCCATTACCATCTTTTTCGACGGGTGAACCGTTGACATTGGAAACAAACAAGGTATTGCTTGATTCGTGATAAATGACAGATTCTGGATTATTAAACCCTTGTGCTTCCCAGAGTAACTCAAGCTTTGCCGTTCCCTTTTCAGGTGAATTATTTTCTGCTGTTTCTGCTGTGATAACTTGTGGTGTTTGCGCATTATCTGAACAGGCACTGAGAATGAGGAAGGTAAATATTAATAAGGTAGAAATAAGCTTTTCCATTCGGCTCTCCATAATAAATAAAGACAGAATCGGATTTAACAATCAGCAGAGTTGAAACTTACAAGGAAAATAATTCTCGCAGTTTTTCGCCCGGATCTTCGGCACTCATAAAGGCTTCGCCAACAAGGAAACCATCGACACCATGCTTACGCATGGTTTTAACATGTTCAACTGTATGAATGCCACTTTCAGAAATCACAGTACGATCATGAAAAACATCAGGCAATAAACTGATGGTTATTTCAATGTCAGTTTCGAAGGTGTGTAAGTTACGATTGTTTATGCCGATTAATGGCGTGCGTAACATTAAGCCACGTTCAAGCTCTTCACGATTATGCACTTCGACAAGGATATCCAGCCCAATTTCCTCAGCGGTACCAGCCAGATCCTGCATTTGTGTATCGGACAGGGCAGAGACAATGATGAGAATACAATCAGCACCTAAAACTCTGGACTCATAAATCTGGTATGGGTCTATCATGAAATCCTTTCGTAACACAGGTAATTCACAGGCGGCACGCGCGCTTTGCATATATTCATCTGAACCCTGGAAAAAATCTACATCAGTCAATACCGACAGGCAACTTGCACCAGCGTTCTCATAAGATTGGGCAATTGATTCAGGATCAAAGTTTTCACAAATAACCCCCTTGCTAGGAGAAGCCTTTTTAATTTCTGCAATGATAGCGGCTTTGCCTTCATTAATAGATTTCTCGATGGCCATACAGAAACCCCGGGTCGGGGGACAATCATCGGCCCTGTCTTTTAATTCCCGTTCTGGCATCTTTGATTTTCGTTCGTTGATTTCCTCAGACTTACGCGCCAAAATTTTCTTAAGAATATCAGGCCTGTTTTGTGTTATAGCTCGTGTCATAGTTTATGGTTCTTTTAGAAGGATTAGATCATAGAAGGATTGGATCTAAAAAGATTGTGTGAGCTTTGCCAGTTCATCAAGTTTAGATCTGGCCGAACCATTTTCGATCACCCGACGTGCGGATTCAATGCCTGATGCCAATGTGTCTTCAATGTCAGCGGTATAAATAGCAGCACCTGCATTCAGCAATACGATGTCCTGAGACGGGCCATCCTGATTGTCTAGAACGGCATGCATCACTTTTAGACTATCTTCAGCGTTTTCGACAGCCAAAATGCTGATGTCGGCACGTTGCAGTTTGAACTGTTCGGGTTCAATGGTATAGGTCTTGATTTCGCCATTTTTCAACTCGGCGATACGCGTCGGTGCTGAAATACTGATTTCATCCATGCCATCTTCGGAGTGTACAATCATTACTTGTTCGCTACCGAGATTTTTCAGAACATTTGCTAATGTCTCCAGCCAGTCATGACTATATACGCCTATCACCTGACGTTTTGCCCCGGCAGGGTTGGTTAAAGGTCCCAGAATATTAAATAGAGTACGCACACCAAGTTCACGGCGTGGAACGATTGCATATTTCATCGCACTATGATGCATGGGCGCAAACATGAAACCTATGCCAATTTTTTCAATACATTGCGCAACCTGTTTGGGCGTGATTTCAAGTTTAACCCCTGCGGCTTCCAGCACATCTGCACTGCCTGATTTGCTGGAGACAGAACGATTACCATGTTTTGCAACATTGCCTCCTGCGGCGGCAACCACAAATGCTGCCGTGGTAGAAATATTAAATGTATTGGATCCATCGCCACCAGTGCCACAGGTATCGATCAGGTTTTCCTGGTTGAGTTGAACGCGGCTGGCAAGTTCTCGCATGACATGGGCGGCGGCGGTAATCTCTTCAACTGTCTCCCCCTTACTTCTTAGTCCTACCAGAAAACCTGCGATCTGAGCATCTGTACATTCGCCGGTCATGATATTTTGCATGACACTACGCATCTCATCATTGCTGAGATGTTTTTTATCGATAACAGATTGTATTGCGTTTTGAATATCCATCATTTAACAATTTTTATTAATTGTTGGTGTTACGCAATTTCCAGGAAATTCCTCAAAAGCTCGTGACCATAGGAAGTTAGAATGGATTCCGGGTGAAATTGCACGCCCGAGATGACATATTCCTTATGTCTTACACCCATGATTTCGTCCATCTCACCTTCTTTCGTTTGTGTCCAGGCCGTGACTTCGAAACAATCAGGTAAGGTTTCCTGTTCAATCACCAGTGAATGATAACGCGTCGCAGTGAACGGATTACCCAGACCAGCAAAAACATCACGATTATTATGATGAACTTCAGAGGTTTTGCCGTGCATGATTTCCTTTGCATGGACAATTCTTCCGCCAAATGCCTGGCCAATACTCTGGTGACCAAGACAAACGCCAAGCAAGGGAAGTTTCCCTTTGAAGTGTTCCACCAATTCTAGTGATATTCCTGCTTCATTGGGTGTGCACGGGCCAGGCGAAATAATGATTCGTTCAGGTGACAGTGCTTCAATTTCAGAGATGCTTATTTTGTCATTGCGATAAACGAGCGTTTCTTCACCCAGTTCACCAAAATATTGAACCAGGTTGTAGGTAAAAGAATCGTAATTGTCTATCATTAATAACATAATCAATACGCCTGTTTTTTTTCAGCTATTTCGTCATTTTTCAGGGTAAGCGCTGTCTTAATTTAAACCTTTTTCAGCCATGGCCACGGCCCTGAAAATGGCACGGCCTTTATTCATTGTTTCCTTCCATTCATTTTCAGGCACGGAATCTGCCACGATGCCTGCGCCAGCCTGAATGTGCAAGCTACCATCTTTAATTACTGCAGTTCGAATGGCAATAGCTGTGTCCATATTGCCATTCCATGAAATATAGCCAACGGCGCCAGCATAGATGCCACGTTTAACAGGTTCCAGTTCATCAATGATTTCCATTGCCCTGATTTTAGGGGCCCCTGAGACAGTACCGGCAGGGAAAGTTGCCCTGAATACATCAATGGCAGTCTGTCCTTTCCTGAGTGTTCCAACCACATTCGAAACGATGTGCATCACATGGGAGTAACGCTCAATAATCATTTTGTCAGTGACCTTGACGGTGCCTATTTCAGCAACACGGCCCGTGTCATTACGACCCAGGTCGATCAGCATTAAATGTTCTGCGAGTTCCTTCGGGTCGTTCAGCAGTTCTTCCTCCAGTACCAGGTCTTCTTCTGCATTAGCACCTCGAGGCCGGGTGCCCGCAATCGGCCGAACTGTGATTTCGTTATCTTCCAGACGAACCAGAATCTCCGGTGAAGAACCGACAATATGAAAATCCTTCAAATTCAGATAGAACATATAAGGTGAAGGATTCAAACAACGCAAAGCACGATAAAGATCGATCGGTGGTGCATTAAATGGGATAGATAAGCGTTGTGATAGTACAACCTGCATGGCATCGCCTTCGACAATATAATCTTTGATTCGATCAACACCCTGTTGAAATTTTTCTTGCGTAAAACCAGAGACAAAATCTTTTTCATCGACATACCGTGTTTTTTCATTAGGTGCGTTGATGATAGCAACCGTTAATTTACTGGCAAGCGCATCAAGTTGTTGTTGTGCTTTTGCATAGGCATCGCTTTGTTTCGGGTTTGCATGGACGATAATATGTAGTTTGCCACTCAGATTATCGAACACGACAAGTTGTTCTGAAACCATTAATAAAATATCCGGGCATTCGAGGGGATCGTCCTTATCAGAGAAATCCAGGCGCGTTTCAATATAGCGAATACAGTCATAGCCAAAGTAACCTACCATGCCTCCGGAAAATCTCGGCATCCTGGCAATCTCGGGAACACGATATTGTTGTTGAAATAGCTCCACTGCTTTCAATGGATCCTCGACTTCTTCATCGCTGATAATTACCCCATCTTCTTCGATAGACAATTGATGATCAGTGACACGGAGAATTGTGCTGGAACCCAGGCCAATGATGGAATAACGTCCCCATTTTTCTCCGCCGTGTACGGATTCGAACAAATAGGAGTAAGGTTCGTCAGCCAGTTTTTTGTAGGCACTTAGCGGTGTGTCCATATCTGCGAGAACTTCTCGCATTAGCGGGATTCGGTTGTAATTGCCCTCTGCAAGTTGTTTGAATTGTTCTGGTGTCATGATGTTATTGCCCGAAAGACGTCCGCCTAAAAGGCAGCCTCAAGTTCAGCCAACGAGTCGACGACATGGTCTGGGTTGGCAAGGCGAATATCCTGACCAAGATTATACCCATAGCTGACACATAAAACCTGAAATCCAGCGGCGCGTGCGGCTCTGACATCATTCACTGAGT
>Ga0209980_10000435_pt1 | contig 22540 bp, 24 predicted proteins | sample CR02metaG_FD_183611 | JGI IMG/M metagenome (GOLD analysis project Ga0209980, IMG submission 183611) | Deep subsurface microbial communities from Mariana Trench to uncover new lineages of life (NeLLi) - CR02 metaG (SPAdes) (version 2) | ecosystem: Environmental > Aquatic > Marine > Ocean trench...
TGCCGGCGGCACCGGCAACATTCCCGAAACGGATGTATACGGCATAGAGACAGAATTCAACGTCTTGCTCTCCGACACCTGGCGGCTCGACGGACACGTAACCTGGATGGACGGCGAGTTCAAGCAGGACACTTTCACACTCGACGTCGTCGACTTTCGTGAAGCATTGCAATCCTTTGTGGTCGGCTTATTCCTCGATCCTACTCAAGCATTCCGGATCAATCTCAACGATACGACCAACCTGAGAGGCAACGAACCACCGAAACTGGTGGATCTGACCGCAAGGCTTGCTTTGACCAATGAGCGAACTCTCGCCAATGACGCGGTTCTGACGTCCCGGCTGGAATACATACACAGAGGCGAGTATCAGTATCGCGTATACAATAATCCGTTGGTCGATACCGTGCCGTCATACGACATCGTCAATCTGTTCTTCGATTACAGTCCGGCCAATGGGCCATGGGGTGTGTCGGTCGGCCTCACAAACATAACTGATGAAGACGGCGTCAATTCACGCTTCAGCAATCCCTTTGGAGTGCTGCAAACAAGCGAGGAGTTCATTCCACCGTTCGAGGCTATCGCGACGTTCAGATTCAACTTCTGATTTGGAATCGACTGAATACGGCTCATGCCTTTGTCCGAAAGTGACACAGACATGAGCCGTTATTTTACCCGCGCCAATGGCGTAGTCGCCGCGTGCACCGTCGGCAACGCGGTCAGCGTCACGCCGATGGTTTACACCGTATTCGGCCTGTTCCTGATCCCGATATCCACCGAATTCGGCTGGCCCCGATCTGCGGTTTCGATCGTACTTCTGATTCTGGCCGCTGTTGGCGCCCTGAGTTATCCGGTGGTTGGCCGGATTATCGATCGATATGGCGCCAGGCGCGTCATCCTGAGCGGCAACCTATTGTTCGCCATGTCGGTGGCGTTGGTTTCGGTAAGCACCGCAAATCCTGTTTACTTTTACCTGACATACGCTTTGCTTGGCATCACCGCTGCAATTCCGAGTTCAGTGATGTTTACCAAGGTGATCGCCGGCTGGTTTGATCGCAACCGCGGGTTTGCGTTGGGGTTTGCCGGCGGCGTCGGCAATGGCACCGGAGCTGCTATCGCGCCTGTTGTTGTTGCCATATTGCTCGCAAATTTTGGCTGGCGTGGCGCACACCAGGGGATCGCACTCATGATCGTCATCGTCGGCTTCCCCGTGCTGTATTGGTTGCTGCACGATCCGCCGACAAGAAGTATCGCTGGCGGTGACACATCGGAAGGCATGACGCTCGCGCAGGCGCGCAGAACGAAAACGTTCTGGACGATTCTGATCGCGGTGGCCCTCGGCGCAGGTTGCCTGACCGCGGTCTTCGCTCATGTCGTGCCGATGTTGGTCGATCGCGGCATCAGTATGGATCAGGCGGTTTCGGTCCTGGTCACATTTTCACTGGTGACAGCGGTGTGGCAGGTCGGCGTTGGCTACACACTTGATCGTTTCCCGAAGCCGTGGATCGCGGCTCCATTCTACGTCTCCGCAGTGTTCGGCCTTATATTGCTCGAGACGACGTCCAATTACTCATTGCTGTTGCTTGCCGGAGTCTTGATGGGACTCGGATTAGGTACCGAATATGGCGTGCTGCCGTATTTTCTTTCCCGCTACTTTGGCGTTCGGCACTATGGCGCCATATCGGGCCTGGTTTACGGTGTAATAGTACTGACGCAGGGCGTTACGCCCTTTCTTATGGATATTGATTTCGATCTGACCGGAAATTACCATATCGCCGTGGTCGTAGTTTGTATCGCGATGCTATTGGGCGCATATCTGTTGACCCGCTTGAAACCGTTTGACACGGCGGAGCTATGACTCCGGGCTGGCCTGCTCCTGGTATGACAGGCCATCCCAATAGTCTTTGCGCACCGCGATTCGTCCATCCTTGATCGTCATTATCATCACACCCTCGATCTCTATCGGCCGGTTCTCGTCGATGAATGTCATGGTGTAAGCCGCTGCAACTTTGTCACCTTCGGCGATCACTTCCCCGATCTCATAATTGAGTTTTTTGAAGGCGGAAAGAAAACCGGACAGGCGCTCTCGATAGTTGTCCGCTCCAACGCAGCTGGTTCCCAGACGCCCTACCTGTATGTTTTCGAAATCCTCTGTTACATGGCGGGCGACTTCTTCCGGGTCACCGGTCGAAAACGCGTTTAGATAGCTCAACGCAATTTCACGATTGCGCATTATTGCCGCCCCAGACCTCCCGTGCTTTTTCATACACGCCCTGGTCATAAGAAAATTCGATCAGGTTGCCATCCGGATCCTTGATGAAGCACACGTAACCGACCGGATCCGGCATTTGCACAGGTCCCAGGGCGAGGTAGCCGTCCGCATCTGCGGCCGCCGCATATTGATCAACCATGTCCTTCTCAGGTACCTCAATGCCGATATGTGCGAATGGGGTCAGTACCGCGTGCTTGCCCGGAGCGAACGGATCCTTGCCTTCGAAGAATTGAGCCAGTACCAGTACGAACGGGCATCGAGCATCAGTACTATCACCGAGCCAGACGCCTTTGCCGTTGTCGTCTTCGTTTCGAGCAAGCACCGAAAAATGCGTGTATTGCTCGTACCAGGCAATCGATGCTTCTATGTCGCTGACGTGAAGCGCCAAGTGTGTCCAGCGGGGTTGTTGCGGACGTATTTTGTGAATCGGTTCACTATCGGCCACCGCTCATCCTCCTTGTCTCGATCGAGACTGACCATAGCGGGATTGTACTCGCACGCCCTGCAGCCGTTTGACCGCATATGCATGCCGAGTTGCAATCCTTAGTAGACAGGCCACGGGCTGACAAATGGCAGCTTGCTGCGGCTGATAACAGCCCTGGATGAGCGACGCGCTTGCTCATAGAGCGCTTCCTCATCGATCAGCGTGGCCTGATAGTCGTCGATTACCCGAACTCCGTTGACCCAGACACTGTGCACGCTGCGCCCATCTGCCAGCCACGCCAGATGATTCAGCACGCCAAGCAGCGGCTGCCATTCCGGGCGGTCGGTATCATGGCAGACGAAGTCGGCCATCTTACCGACCTCGAGCGATCCGATTTCCTGCTCAAGTCCCAGGCCGACAGCGCCATTGCATGTCAGCATGGCAAATGTTTCTTCAGCCGGAAAGACAGCGGTATTCCGCCGGGCATCTTTGAAGAGTCCCGAGACAATGTGCGTTTGGCGCATCATATCGAGATCGAATCCGTCGGATCCGAGCATGATGTTGATGCCTGCCGCAGCCATCTCGGGAAACCGCCCAACCGTCGAAATTCCGAAAGCGCCTCGCAACGCTGCCAGCGGACACAGCACGGCATTGGTACCGCTTTGTGCAAGAAGATTCAGTTCGGATTCATCAATATGAGCCAGGTGCGTCAGGCAAACGTTGCGATCCAGCACCCCGATATCGGACAAGTGTTCGATCGGCCGCCGCCTGTGTTCATTAAGAAACCAGGCCGGATCAGATTCATATGGGCTCATGTGGGCCGAGATGCCCAGCCCGTTATCATCCGCGATCTCCTTTGCTGCCAGCCAGACTTCGTCCGGATTGGTCGAGTGTCCAACCAATATGGGCCACGCAGCAATGAGTTCGCCGCCTGAGGCCGGAAACGCCGCAACTTCCGCTTCGAGGGCTCGTATCGCATCATCGATCAGTTTTGCCTGGTTGGCGCCATCGGTGAAATCGCGACCTTCGATCCAGCAACCGACGCGGCCGCGAATTCCTGTGCGACTCGCACCCTCAACAACGCGATCCAGATACTGAACGGTTCCTGCTTCGAGAAAAGTTGTTGTGCCGGTACGCAACATTTTCAGTGCAGCCAATTCCGCGGACACGGCCTCATCGTCCGGCTCATGTGCATGAAATCGCGGCAGTACCCAGCGTTTGAGTTCCTCTGCAAAATCAGCCTCGATATTATCCGGCAGCCAGGCACGAGTCAGCGGGTCACCTGTCACATGAATATGGCCGTTGATCATTCCCGGCGTAATGACGAATCGGCTGCCGTCGATATGTTGAGAAGATTCGAAATGCTCACAGACCTCCACACTTGGACCGATCGCCGATATCTCGCACCCTGAGATCGCCACGGCACCATCGTTGAAAATACGACGATCGCGATCCATGGTTACGATTTTCGCACCACTGATCAGTACATCGGCGCTCGTCTTGCGGTCGTTCAAGATTGCAGCCTCGTGTAGGTGCCTGAGAAGAAAACCAGGGGTTCGACTCTTCCGGCACGCATGTCGACAACCTCGCCGACGAGAATAAAGTGATCACCCTCTTCGTAAACATTCGCCACTCTGCACTGCAATACGACCGAACACTCACTGATCAGTGGTAGATCCGCTACACCGCGTTCGATGATCAAACCATTGAATTTGTCGGCGTCATCATCGGAAAACGTACGCGCGAGCTGCTGTTGATCTTCCTGCAATATATGGACAGCGAAATATTCGCAATTTACGAATACGTCACACTGTGACGATGATTTGTCGACACTCCACAGCACCAGTGGCGGATCGAGAGACACCGATGCAAAGCTGTTCGCGGTGATGCCGACCGGGTCGCCATCCGCAACGCGTGCCGAAATAATCGCAACGCCTGTCGCGTAGTTTCCGAGAGCTTGGCGAAATTCGCTGGATGTAAATGTGCTCATGATGTAGCGCTACTTTAGGGCATTTCCAAGCATTGAGCGCGCCGGACGTTTCGCCGACCCGCTGGCAAACCGGGCCTTGTTTCACTTGTCGAAACAGGTCTTGGCTTCAAGATGTGAATGAGCCTTAGTCGGGGTTGAGCATCTGCAGGAATTTCATGCGCCACGCAGTTGACGGCTTGTCGGATTGCGTATTCGCGAGTGCGCCGCGCTCCATCGGCAAGACACCTGGAATTTTCTCCAGCATGACTCGGTCTTCTTCACCAATCATTCGATCGAAGAGTACCACGTCCTCTGACGATACACGGAAATCGTCGTTTCGCCAGATCACAAACGTAAAATAAGTATTCACGTCGTCGATGGGCGTGCTGAGCAAGAGAATGATGTGTTGCAGCCCGGTGCCATATTCGATCGTGCTGCGAACGGTAAAAGGCAGGTAAAAACCGGTTGACATGCTTCTACTGACGTCGCCGGTGCCCTGACCGGACGTCAATTCGGCCGCGGGAGGATTTTCCGCGACGACGTCGTATTCGTAGCCGTGAAATCCATTCGGAAGGTCTTTAAGGTCTATTTTCTGAACTTCCGTCCTCTGACGGTTGCCGAATGTGCCCGTGTGCACCCACGGAAAATGTGCAATGTCGAGAAAGTTGTCTGTCATGCGGGTGGCTGACGCTGCCCAGGCATCGACAGGATTATTGATTCGACGGAAGTTTTCATCCGCGTCTTGCGGAATGTCCGGAATACCCGCAACCGGGTCACCCAGACAAACCCAGACAAGACCGTAGCGTACGTCAGCCTGGTAGCACGCGAGGTGGCCGCTCTTGGGTATCGGAAAATCGGGATCCGCTGATGGAATTAAGACGCACTTGCCATTTTCCCCGAAGCTCCAGCCATGGTAGCAACACACCAAAGTACCGTCCTGGACCTTGCCGAGGGAAAGCGGCGCTTCACGATGCGGGCAGCGATCGGGTGCAGCAATCACTTTGCCGGACGAGTCTCTGTAAAGAACGAGCTTTTCGCCCAGCAATTGCCGTCCTGTGACGCCGTTGGTTACTTCAACTTCGGTCGCGACGGAATACCAGTAATTCCGAAGTTGCAAATTATCTGAAAATTCAGCCAAAACCACGTCCTCGTATTGCTGCAGGTGCAGGGAAATTATCAGTTCGTGCCGCGAATCCGTCTTGCTCAGGGACGCATGGCTGTTTGCAAAGAACGCACCATCGACTCGATACACAACCTCATCTTCGCTCGGAGCCAACCGTCAGTACTGCGCCGCGACTTCACTGCGCGTCTTTCCAGCAGAATCTGGCTTTCAGGAGATAGTGATCGGACGGATAAATTCCGTCTTCTGATCGCGACTTGTCCAATAACATTTCTCTTGCCTGCAGCGAACCATTAGCGAGAATCCAGTCTATGCGACTGCCGTAGTCGATCGCTTCGTAAAAGTGGTGATGGCTGGTTTCTTCGGCCTGACCCAGGTCAATCCAGGGATCACTGAGATCGGGCCACTCCTTGTCGATGAGCGCTCGAACCGGGCAAGTCGGAGATTCGTTGAAGTCGCCCATTAGCAGTATCGTCTGACTTCTTGCCTTCAATGCACCGAGTTGCTGCAGCAATACACGCATCTGGCAGACCCGCGTTTCACTGCTCGAATTATCGAGGTGAACATTGATCGCAAGGATTTCCCCGTCGAAGACAGCCCAGGTACACAGACGCGGAAATTCACTTCCGAATGAAGACGAACCGGGTATTGTCGGTGATTCTGAAAGCCAGATATCGCCAGACTCCTTCAAGACAAGCGACGTCGGATTGTAAAACAGGCAGGGATACATCAATGAGTCGGCCCAGTCCCGGTGCGAGTCCACACACGTAAGCTCCGCCAGACCGTCGTCAACATCCCGTATCTGGGGCAACTTGCCTTCCTGGGTTGCCAGCAAATCGGGTGCATAGTCGCGCAACAGACTGATCAGAAAATCTTTGCGATTTTCCCAGCAATGGACGTCGTCGTGGGGCTCATCGTAGCGAATGTTGCTGGAAATAATAGAGAAAGTGCGGGTCATTAGGCTGGTGGAATCATTGCTGTGCCCATTGAACATTTATTATCGCATTTTAGGCAGTATTACGCATGAGACAGATGACATCAGCATTCCAGAAACGCAGCCCATGCGTACGCCTGGAACAGTGACAACATCAAGACCAATGAGCAGGGTCTGCAACTGCTGCTGAAATATCGACCGATGAAAACCGTGATCTCATCGTGGCTGTTGTTTCGATTGTTGTTTCAGCCGACGGCGGTATTCGCGGAACTTTTTGAGACCCGTCCGGCACTAAACAGCGTCTTTCTCAAGTTCGTCGTGTTTTCCGTCATTTCGGCTGTTCCTGGCATGACGGCCGGCGTGTACATTGCAGCCGCACTCATCTGGCCGGCACTCGATTTCAGACTACCGTGGCAGTCTTTCAACCGCTTGCGGCCCTGCGACACTCCATTGCGATGGGCCGAACTGGCAAGATGCCCGCATTTGGCGAGCGGCTGGACGAGACACAGATTCGCTTGCTCGTCGCACTGCTGTCGCGAAACTCTTCGCAGGAGTGACTAATCGTTGATGTAAATGGTGTGCGATTCCACCGCACAACTTGTTAGTATCCGGATAGACGACCCGCATGACGACCGCAAACGGCAATGGTGAACTCTGGGGATAGAGAATGCGCAAGAAATCTCGCGAATTTCGCGGACAGCTGATTGCCGGGACGCAGATTGTCGGTACCTTCGTCAAGACGCCTTCACCGATCGTCGCCGAAGTTCTATCTCTGTCCGCACTCGACGTGTTCTGCATCGACACCGAACACGCACCATTCGGCCGCCTGGAGCTCGATCTTTGTGTCGCGGCGTTTCGTGCCGCGGATTGCCCTTGCCTGGTGCGAGTCGCGAGCGACTCACCGGCCGAAATTCGCAATGCGCTGGATAGCGGCGCGACGGGAATCCTCGTGCCACATGTGACATCGGCCGAGCAGGCAGCAGCTATCGTCAAAGCGGCATACTTCGGCGAAGGCGGTCGTGGCTACGCTGGGTCAAGCCGTGCCGCAGACTTCTCGACCAAGTCAATGCAGGATCACATTGCTCACAGCAATGAGCAAACTGCCGTTTTGGTGCAAATAGAAGATCTCGCAGCGCTGGATGAGGTCGCCAACATCGCAGCCGTCGACGGCATCGACGCCCTGTTCATCGGTCGTGCCGATCTTGCGGTTGCGATGGGCAAGAGCGTTTCAGATCCGGATGTCATCGCAACTGTGGGCAAAATCTGCGAGGAAGGAATACGAGCCGGGACGACTGTCGGCATGTTTACACCCGACCTTGCCGAGATACCGGAGTGGCGAACCGCGGGCGTCAGCCTGTTCCTGCTGAGTTCGGATCAGAGTTTCGTGCTCGACGGCGCCAACACATTGGCGGAAAGCCTTCGCTAGTGTCCTGTCCGTAAGTTCCTCAGGTCCGGGATGCCCGTTTTCGCCGGCGACGTCGCGAACGACCAGAGTCGGCATCACCGCCGCGTGACTTCGCTGCCGGTTTCCGCATTACGGAGAACAGTTTCGGAAATTGGTCGTTCTTGTTAGGAATGGCCATCGCGTCGACGAAGTATTCCTGGAATTTCGGCTCAACCGCGGTCTCGATCTTTTCGATGCTGCGTACAAGCACTTCGATTTCGCGCCGTGCGGCCATGTTCAGAAGCGCGATCCGGGCGCCGGTGCCGGCTGCATTGCCTGCCGATTCGACGTTGTTCAGGTCGCAGTCCGGAATCAGACCGAGCACCATTGCATACCTGGTATCGATGTGACTGCCGAAGGCGCCCGCCAGACGAATGCGGTCGACGGTTTGCAAGCCTGCTCGATCCAGCAACAGTCTTACGCCCGCATACAACGCGGCCTTGGCGAGCTGAATCTGCCTGACGTCATTTTATGTCACGGAAATAAGCTGGCTACCGTCGTGCAGCACGAAGGACCAGGTGCGGTCCTCGGGAATCAGGCGCTCGGTGCGATCCGCCAGCGTACCGTCGACAACGCCATCCTCACTGATCAGGCCACTCAAATACATCTCCGCAACGGCCTCGATAATGCCCGAGCTGCAAATACCGGTTACGCCGAAAATCTGTATCGCGTCTTCGAATCCAGACTCGTCGGACCACAGTTTCGAGCCGGTCACACTGAAATGAACCGCGACCGCCTGCTGGCCTGCTCGAGCCCGACCGGCCCGCGGCTTTCCTCGCTGCATGCAGCAATGCCTCATCCCGTGTCTGCGACAAGAACACTACGCGCTTGTAATTGCCGAAATAGGCGTCCCGCAATTCCGGGTGCTCATCAAGTCGCAACGGTCTTACAACGAAACGCTCGAAATGCCGTGCGAGAAAGTCCGTGAGATAAAACGTGCCGGGTTCCTGCTCCGATAATGCGGCAAAACGCTCTGCGCCAGCAAAAAACTGGTAGCAATGCGCGCCGGGCAGGCGTTCGATGCCCTCCTCCTCGAGCACGCGATCGATATCGCCACCCGTGCCGCAGTCGGCGTAGGCGACGAATATCTGCTCGTACTCATCTTTGAATTGGCGAATCATGTCGCGCAGACGTCCAGGGATCAGCCCTGGCCGATTGTGCAGCCGCGCATCGATGCACTTCAGATGCAAATGGCCCCAGCCATTCGTCTGCTTGAGCACCGTGATTTCACGAGCCAGGGCACCGCATGCAATGACCAGCACCGACTTACGCATGAGCTGCAGCCTCGCGTTGCTCCCTCATGGGCCCGGGGTCCGTCCAGGCCGCCAGGTCAGTAGCTCGACAATACACATCAATCCAGATCCGGCAAGCCTTCGAGGACAAGCAAGTAATAGCTGACGATTCCGACGACTTTGTCATTCTCGATGACAGGGGCATGGCTGATGCCGAAGCTGTCGAACAGCCGCGCGCAGTAGCGAATATCCATGCCGGGCCGTACCGAGATGACCGGCTTGGCCATGATCTCATAGACGTTGACTCGTTCCGGGGCGCGGTCTTTCGCGATCACCTGCCTTGCAACATCCGAGAACAGCAACATGCCGTATTCATCGTTTTCATGTCGCTTCTCGACGATAAGGCAGGTCGCCTGCACCTTTTTCATGATTCGCATTGCTTCAAGAATATTGATTCGGCCGTTGACGTGCGTGACATCGGCCCGCATGACCTGGCGAACCGGTACCCATGTAGGAGCGCTCATAGCTGGTCCTCCACCTTGGTGACAATTTGTTCAGCTTGACTCAGTATGCCAATCGCGTCCTCGACATCGAGCTGCACCGCAACACCGGTTCCCGGCTTGGCGTCGAATTCGCCGATGGTTCCGATGTGCTCGAGAATCTCGCGACTCAGATGGCGCTCCACCAGCAGCAACAGCACGTCGCGCTGCGTGGTCAGGGACAGCCCGAAGAAGCTCTTGTGCGACTTGTAACCTTCGCCGCGGGCGTGGTTAATCACGGTACACCCCGTCGCGCCGGCGTTGCGTGCCGCTTCAATGACCGCATCGGTCTTCGAGTCCTCCACGAACACGATCAATAATTTGAATTGCATCAGCTTTCCTCCAGTGAAGTCGACTCTGCCTGCCGCTGCGCGTTTTGTCGACCGGCAGCGCGAAAGCGTTGGCTGATCGCGCCCAGTTGCGCGTACGCGAGCACGGTAATGATCGGAAACAGGCAGGCGAATGCGATCAGGCCGAATCCATCGAGCAGCGGCGAACGGCCGGGGACGGTCTCCGCAAGACCGAGTCCAAGCGCCGTGACCAGAGGCACCGTGACCGTTGACGTGGACACGCCACCGGAGTCGTAGGCCAGTGGAATGATCAGCTTCGGCGCCCATAAAGTCTGAATGATGACGATGACGTATCCGGCCAGGATGAATGCGTGTAGTGGCAAGCCCGTGATGATACGAAAGCAGCCAAGGCTGACACCAATGGCGACACCAATGGCGACGGCGACTCGCAGTCCCCAGACACTGATCGAACCACCCGAGATTTCACTGGCCTTCATCGCCACTGCCAGCAACGCGGGTTCCGCAATCGCCGTGGAAAATCCGATGGCCAGCGCAAATACATAAACCCAGGAATAGTCGGTCCAGACCGCCGCCCTGGCCACATTGACCCCGCGCATAATAAATTCCGGGTCCGTAAGTTGTTGCGCCATCAACCGGCCGAGTGGAAAGAGCACCTGCTCGAGCCCGATGAGAAACAAACCCAGACCAATGACCGTGCAGGCCAGTCCGGCGAGCACGCGCCTTACATTGTGCAATGGCTGGCGTATGACGAATACCTGGAATCCGACAATGAACAGTACGATGGGCAGCACGTCTCCGGCAGTTGCCAGCAGCGTCTTAACGCCTGTGTAGATCAGATCCATGCGATCAGACCTCCGTAGGCCATGACGAAAATCATTGGCATGAGAGATGCAAGAGCGATCAATCCGAAGCCGTCCGTCATCGGATTTCGATCGCGCAACGACGACGCTATGCCGATACCCAGCGCTGCCACGAGCGGTACTGTGACGGTAGAGGTTGTTACGCCACCGGAGTCATAAGCGATGCCAACAACTTCCACAGGGGCGATCGCCGTCATGCCGATGACCAGCGTGTAACCGCCGATGATTATCTTTGTCAGGGACCAACCAAAGAGAATGCGCAGAACGCCGACGATCAGCGCTGTACCAACAGAAAATGCCACCGTGATTCTCAAGCCGAGAACATAGGCGGCGCGAGCCTCGTCGGAATTCGCGATTGCTCCCGCACGCGCGGCAACCTCCGAAGCCTCTTTCGCAACAGCAGTGAGGGCCGGCTCGGCGATAGTGGTTCCGAAGCCGAGAAAGAAGGCAAATATCAGCAACCAAAAGACACTGCCTTTGCGCGCTAGTGAGAACGCGAGCTGCTCGCCGATCGGGAACAAGGCAAGCTCGAGACCGTAAATGAACAGGGTGAGGCCAATCAGGACGAAAACTGCTCCCGCGACGAGGCTGGATATTCCTGCAAGCGGTTGCTGCAATATGAAATACTGAAAGAAGCCGATGACGAGAAAAATCGGCGCGAGGTCACGAGCGCTGCCTGCAACGGACCTGACAATTCCCTGCAGTGTGTCATTCATATTTCGCGAATGGCTCCAACGTCACGAATGCTTTTCGTGGATTCCCAGTACGTCTGCACGACAATCTTTACGGTCATACGTCAGCTGGCCGGCACTTTCTGCGACCTCAGAATCACTGTACACCGGACACACGATGATCAGCCAGTTATCGACACACGACAGCGGGTTGGCCCGTGTTTACAGAATTGGGCTGCGGCATCACAATAGCGGATTGTGGCTGGCAGTCGAATCATCATGAGATATACATTAGCAATTATCGTCTTGCTGGAGCGCGTACCTGCATCGGCTACTCCGACGAGCCAAACTGCGCGCTGCCCAGAGATCGTTTTCAGCAAATCGGCGCAGCAATAGTTATGCATGCCCCGTTTTCCAGCAAACTTCCGAACGTCGGCACGACAATCTTTACGGTCATGAGTCAACTGGCCGACGATTGCGAAGCGATCAATCTGTCGCAGGGATTTCCGAGCTTCGACCCGCCGGCCGCGCTCATCGACCGGATGGAGCACTACCTGCGCACCGGCGCCAATCAATACGCACCGATGCCCGGGGTTCCGGGCCTTCGCCAGGCGATCGCGGACAAAATCTCGACGTTGCAACGCAGGTCAGTCGACGTCGATACCGAGATAACGGTTTGCACAGGCGCGACGGAGGGATTATTCAGTGCGATCCAGGCCATCGTTCGAGCTGGTGATGAGGTCATCGTATTCGACCCGGCCTACGATTCCTACGAGCCGGCGATAACGCTCGCCGGCGGCCGGACGCGTCATATCCCGCTGACCATCAGCGACGACGGCTTTGATTTCCGGATCGACTGGCAGCGGCTGCAGGATAACCTCAACGACAAAACCCGTCTCGTCATTGTCAACTTTCCACACAATCCGACAGGCGCCATCCTCGGCGCCGACGATTTGCAACAGTTGGCTGAGACCCTGCGCAATTCCCCGGCCTACCTGCTGAGCGATGAAGTGTACGAGCACATCGTGTTCGACGGTGAGCCGCACCGCAGTCTGCTCAGCCATGAGGAACTCTGGGAAAAGAGCCTTGTCGTTTCCTCATTCGGCAAGACCTTCCATGCAACCGGGTGGAAGATCGGATTCTGTACGGCGCCCGCAACTCTGAGCGCCGAATTTCGAAAGGTCCACCAGTTCACGACGTTTGCCGTCAATACTCCTGCTCAGCACGCTATCGCCGACTTCCTGCAGAGCAATCCTGAATTCTATGCACAGCTGCCGGACTTTTACGCACGGCGACGAGATTACTTTTGCCAGCTTCTCGAAACATCGAAATTTCGACTCAAGCCGACGCGGAGCACATTTTTTCAGATCCTGGATTACGGCGACATCAGTGACGAGACCGATGTGATTTTGGCCAAACGCTGGACCCGCGAAATCGGCGTCGCCTCGATACCGCTGTCAGTGTTTTGTGAAGATTCGTTTACCGGTACGCGGCTGCGTTTCTGCTTCGCCAAAGACGAAGCGACGTTGGCTGATGCGGCGCAGCGCTTGTCACAATTGTAAGCGGACCTGCGGCTACGAATGATTCGGGCGTGAAGGCCCTCCTACGGCCGCGAATGATTCTGGCCCGATGCCCCCTTCGTCAGCTACCGAGCTGGAAAACCAGCAGCGCCCCTGTGTATCCGATCGCCGTCATGTAACACCATGCGAACACGGGCCAACGCCAGCTATTTGTCTCGCGACGAATGACCGCCAGCGTCGCCGCACACTGCAGGCAGCAGGCGTAGAAAATCAACAGGCCAAACACCATCGGCAAAGTAAAGACAGGACTGCCGTCCGGCCAGGTGGTGGATTTCAGCCGATCGGACAACGTTGACTCGTCGGCGTCGTCACCGACGGCATAGACAGTGCCGAGCACGGCTATGACGACCTCGCGCGCGGGAAACCCCGCGATCACTGCCGACGACACACGCCAATCCCAGCCCAATGGTGCAAAGACCGGCTCGATAAAGTGACCGGCGCGACCAAGCCAGCTTTGTTCGAGTTGCATGGCCGCAGCGCGGTGATCGATGTCCGCGTACGCCGCCTCAAGATCGCCAATCGGCAGTTGCCGTTCCGCCTCCTGCTGTTGTGCGGCGACAAAGGGGGCAATCGCATCCGAGCGTGGATAATAGGCAAGCGCCCAGACGATGATTGCGACCGTAAAAATTACCGTGCCCGCCCGATGCAGAAATACTTTGGCGCGGCCTAACAGCTGCATCAGCACGGTGCGTAAATTCGGCCGACGAAAGGCCGGCAGCATCAGCGCAAACGGCGGCTTGGGCCCTCGCAAAGCGGTCTTGCGCATGAGCAGTGCTGTCAAAACACCGGCGACGATGCCGAAAACGTACAAGCCCAACAACACGAGACCCTGCAAGTTCATGAAACCGATTTTCTGCGCCGGCACAAAAGCTGCAATCAGCAATGCGTACACGGGAAGTCGTGCCGAGCAAGTCATGAACGGCGCCGCCATTATCGTCGCGATGCGGTCGCGGCGATTCGGAATGACACGTGTCGCCATGATTCCGGGTACGGCACAGGCGAAACTCGAAATCATCGGAATGATGGACTGGCCAGACAGGCCAACAGAGCGCATTGCCCGATCCAGCAGGTACGCCGCGCGGGCGAGATACCCGGAGTCCTCGAGCAAGATGATAAACAGGAACAGAATGATTATCTGCGGCAGAAAGATTACGACGCTACCGACACCCGCTATTATGCCGTCGGCAATCAGGCTTGCAAACGCGCCGTCGCCGAGCGATACACTAACGACGGCACCGAGCGACGCACTTGCCGAATCGATCAGGTTCATGACAGGAGTCGCCCACGCGAAGACCGCCTGAAACACGATTGCCATGACGACGAAAAGACCTGCGGTTCCGGGAATCGGCCGGTTCATGAACGTGGCGACGCGCGAACGCCATGTCAAATATACGGGTACCCGGTGCTGTACCTCGTTGATGACGCTGCGAACCCAGCGATAGCGAACTCGAGCCTCTTTGGCGAGCGGCGGTTCGCGGCCAAATAATTCCTCTCGTTTCCGGTGCAACGCATCCTCGGCACGAGATCCGATGCCTGCGAGCACGCTCTTGTTCGCATCGATCGCACCTTCGATCAATAATCGCTCGATCTCGACTGGGTGCACCTGCGTATCCGACACCTCGACAACCTGTCTTGCCGCGGCGGTCAATTCGGGCCACGCCAGATCGGGTGATGGCGGTAACTCGTCCGGCAGCGCTGCGATTGCGTGGCGCAGTGCCTCGATTCCCTGCCCGTTCGTCGCGATGACCGGACAGACCGTTACGCCGCCGAGTCGCCTGGACAGAGCATCCACGTCAATGCGAAGACCTTCCGTCAATGCCGCATCGGTCATGGTCAGTGCGATAACAAGCGGGCATTCGAGTTCCAGAAGCTGCTGCACAAGATACATGCCCTGGTAGAGACTGGTCGCGTCAACGACTGCCACGATGCCATCAGGGCGCCGCGTGCCCTTGATACGCCCGAAAATGACGTCGATCGCGATTTGTTCCTCAAAGGAATGCGCACTCAATCCATAAGTACCCGGCAAGTCGACGAGTTCGAGTTTGCGATCGTCAACTTTGATCGTGCCGACGTGGCGCTCGACGGTTACCCCCGGATAGTTGCCGATTCGTTGCCGCAGACCGGTCAGTCGATTGAACACGGTACTCTTGCCGGAATTCGGATTACCGACGACCGCGATGCTGGCGTCGACGCGCCGGCTGACCGGGATTTGATTGGCGGGAACGCGGATTTCGCGAGATTTGGCCACTAGTACTCTGTCAATATCCCCTTGACGGCGTACTGGCCGCAACGGGTGAGACCGTAAATTGCAGAGCCTGCTCGACGCGGAGCGAAATGCAGCGGCCAAACACGCGGAACTCCATCGGGTCACCGCCAAGTGCCGAGCTGGCGAGCTCGATCTCAGCGCCCTCGACAAGACCCAGCGTCATCAGGCGCTGCACTTGCGGGTCTGTCGCATCGATCGCCTCGATGATGCCTCGCTGGCCGCGCTTCAGTGACGCGAGCGTATTTCCATTTCCATGCATTGCTGTTCCGCTGTGGCCAGAAAAGTCACAGATACACGATGTAACTGAGCGATTTCCTTGCCGGTTTCCTCTCCGGACTCAAATGATAATGATTCGCATTACGATTTGCAATAGGGAAAAGTACGGATATTTGCCAGGCACACCGACCGCCAGGCCTACTGGCAGGTGGGACGGCCGATCCCGTCGGGCAGAACGGCCTCGATGCGCTCCATGACGTCGAGCCGATGGACCAGGTCGTGGATGTAGTCCAGCTTGTCGGTCTCCAGCACGAGAACATCGCTCATTTTGTAGGAGGCAATCCACTCCTCATACAGGCGCTCCAGGCGTTTCAGATAAGCGAGCGGCACGTCCCGCTCCATCGCCCGCCCGCGCAGGCGAATCCGTTTGCGAAGCGTGCGCATCGAGCAACGCAGGTAGATCAACAAGTCCGGCGGCTTGATCGCATCGAGGATCGCGCCATACATCCCCTGATAAGTAGCCCAGTCGCGCTTTGAAATCTTGCGCATCTGGTGCAGCGCAGTCGCGAATATCTCGGCGTCCTCAAATATCGTCCTGTCCAGGGCAACGACACCAGGCTGCCGGTCGAGCTCCTGGTGCAGCCGAAACTTGTTACTGAGGAAGTAAAGTTGCGATTGAAACGCCCAGCGCTTCATGTCTTTGTAGAAGTCGCCGAGATACGGATTCTCATCGTTCGGCTCGTAAAACGGCATGATGCCATAGGTCTTGGCGAGAAAATCGACAAGGGTCGACTTGCCCGTACCCATGTTTCCGGCGATCGCGATTGAACGTTTCATCGAGTGCATACTTTACCTTATTGAGGTATGGCATCGGCCTGGAAGATCACCTATGCTGCGCGCAAATGCAAACAAGGATTGCCGAAGTGAGCGGGAAACCTCCACCGGTCCTGATCAGCGAAAGCGACATCGAAAAGCGCGTGACGGAACTCGCCATACAGATCTCCGGCGACTACCAGGACAAGGGTGATCTCGTCCTGGTCGGCGTGCTCAAGGGCGCGTTTGTATTTCTCGCTGATCTCTCCCGGCGAATGACGATTCCAAGAACAATCGAGTTCATCGCCGTATCGAGTTACCAGAGCGGCAGCCTCTCGTCTGGCGCCGTGCGCCTCGTCATGGACGTCCGCGGTAGTATCGAGGGACGCCACGTACTCATCGTGGAAGACATCGTCGATACCGGGCACACACTGAAGTACCTCATTGGCATGCTGCAATCGCATCGGCCGGCCTCGATTCGGACCTGCACATTGCTGCACAAAGCGGACAGCGCCGAAGTCGATATCGACATTGACTACATTGGATTCAGCATCGGCGATGAATGGGTAGTCGGCTACGGCCTCGACTACGCCGAGCACGACCGGACCCTGCCGTATATCGGTACAGTCACACCGACTGACTAATGATCCGAACAATCGTCGGTCTCGATCTCGATCGTTGAGTGGCCGATGCTATAGTTCTCGCGCAAAAATTGCTTGATCCGGCGCACGATTTCCGTCGGGTTCTGAGGTTCAGCGACGAGATTCACGTGCATCGTCAACATGAGGTCCTGCGGCGTCAGCCCCCAGACATGCACGTGGTGCACACCGCAAATCTCGGGAATTCCGCCGACAAGATTTTCCTGCATCTTATCGATGTCGAACCACTCGGGCGATCCCTCCAACAAGACATGTGCGCTGTGCTTAACGAGCATCCAGGCGCTCTTCAGAATCAGGAACGCGACAGCCACTGACAGCACCGGATCAATCGGCATCCAGCCCGTGTAGATAATGACGATTGCCGCAACGATCGCGGCTACAGACCCCAGCAGGTCGCCCGCAACGTGAATGGCGGCACCGCGTATATTAAGGTTATCTCTATCCCCGCCATGCAATACGACGAACGCAATAATGTTGACGACGAGACCTGCCGCCGCAACCACCAGCATCATTTCGCCCTGAACTTCCGTCGGAGATAAAAAGCGGCGTACGGCCTCGAAAAGAATCCATCCAACTACGACGAGCAAGCTCAATCCATTGACGAAGGCCGCAAGAATTTGAAAGCGCTGATAGCCGAAACTCAACCGGGCATCAGCGGGCCGCTTGCTGACATGAAACGCAACCGCGGCGAGCGCCAGCGCCATCGTGTCGGTCAGCATGTGACCGGCGTCGGCGAGCAATGCCAGCGACCCCGACAGAATCCCGCCGATCACCTCAACGACCATAAACGTGCCGGTCAATGCGAGTGCGATCAAAACGCGGCGCATATTGCTGTTTTCGCTTGCGTCACTCACGGCGTGTCATATCGCCTACGGCTCCCGGCTGAGTCGGTAGATCAGTATCGCGGCGCGCTTGATTGCCAGCGGCAGCGATGACAGGTCGAGACTCTCATCGGGCGTGTGCCCGCCTTCGCCCAATGCCCCCAGACCGGCCAGGCTGTCCGCATAGGGTGCGGCAAATGAAATGTCGGCCGCACCACGCTTGGACGGATCCAGCGCCGGCATCGGCCCGCGGCCGAGCGCCTGGTTGATGTCGGACAACATTGCCTGCAGTCGCTGATTCCCGGCCGTCGGTGACATCGGCGGATAACTATCCTCGAACTCGATCACCGCACTCGTGTGCGGCAGGTGGTTTGCGACGACCTGCCGCATCATGTCTCGCGCACGTTCCAGCTGCGCTTCGGAAATTGTGCGAATTCCGCCATGAACAATAACTTTGCGCGGAATGACGTTGGTCTTGCCGAACGTTCGCCCACGATTCTGCTGACGGTCGTACTCGACATCGGTTCCACCCTGGATGGTGCCCGCATTGAATGTCAGGTGTTCCTCACCGCGCACATCTTCGTAGAACTGGTTGAGAATACGTGACACCTCGAAAATCGCTCCCGCGCCGACGTCGTCACCGAATATGCCGGAAGAATGCGCCTGCGTGCCGCTGACTTCCAGCGTCCAACTCGATGAGCTGCGCCTCGCGATCGTTGCCCAATCGGCTCCGTCCTCAGTGATCGCCGATTCGAAACCCAGCGCGACATCGGCCCACTGAGCAGCCTCGATCAGATGCTTGCGCGAAATTGACAGCGGCCGACCGGATTTCTCTTCGTCGCCCGTGTAGGCCACAACGACCGAAATACCGTCCAGCGCGCCAATGTTCTGCAACGCCTTCAAGGCATAGACGATGACGACGTTGCCTGACTTCATGTCCTCGACGCCCGGGCCATGAGCAGTGTCCCCAGCGCGCGAATATGACTGAAAGTCATCATCGGCTTCGAACACGGTGTCCAGGTGGCCGATCAATAATAATTTCGCTCCACCAGAACCTGTCTGGCGCGCAAACAAGTGCCCGGCCCGATTAACCTCGGGTGGCATATCGATCCATTCGGTCTCGAGCCCGAGCGCATCGAGCTCGCGACGCATCACGCGGCCGACTTCGCGCACGCCCTCATGATTCATCGTTCCGCTGCCGATATTGACGGTCTCGGCGAGAAGATTGATCGCATCTTCTACGTTGGCATCGACCCAGGCCGTGATCCGCTGTTCGTCATCGCTCAGGTTCGATGAACAGGCGCTGCCGCTTAAAATCAAAAGCACAACGAAGAACATTCTTGTGAGCAGTGTTTTTTGTTTCATAACTCCGCTTCGTCAAAATTTCGGGGTACGCGAAGATCGTCAACCATGCGCTGAATTCGCTCAGGCGGCGGTGGCGTCAGGTAGCTGACGGCAATCGCGACCGCGAAATTCAGGCACATACCTATAACGCCGATACCTTCGGGAGAAATTCCGAACAACCAGTGTGCAGCCACATTGTCGCCCCAGGGCGAGCCCGCCCACTTCAGGAACAGGCCCTTAAAGTATTCGATATAACCATAGGTAAACAAGAGTCCGGTCAGCATGCCTGCGATGGCACCGTACTTGTTGACGCGTTTGAAGAAAATTCCGAGCAAGATCACCGGAAACAGCGACGCTGCTGCAAGGCCGAACGCAAATGCCACGACCTGCGCAACCCAGCCCGGCGGATCGAAGCCGAGGTATCCCGCGACCACAATTGCCAGGCCTGCTGCGATTCGGCCCGCAAGCAGTTCGTGCTCCTCCGAAATGTTCGGCACGAATATGCCCTTGATCAAATCGTGCGAAACGGCGGCTGAGATTACGAGCAACAGTCCCGCGGCTGTCGACAAGGCGGCCGCGATGCCCCCGGCTGCTACGAGCGCGATCACCCAATTCGGCAATCCGGCGATTTCCGGATTCGCAAGCACCATGATGTCACGATCGACGGTGAGCTCATTTCCCCGCCAACCGTATTTCGCGGCACGATCGGCAAAATCGGGATTCGCATCGTTGTAGTACTGCACGCGACCATCGCCGTTCTTGTCCTCGAACTGCACGAGCCCGGTTCGTTGCCAGGTCCGGAACCACTCCGGCCTTGCCTCGTACTCGAGATTGCCGTCCACCGCGCCAACCGGACCCGGCTGTATCGTGTTGATCAGGTTGTAGCGTGCCATCGAGCCGACCGCGGGCGCCGTCGTATAGAGAATTGCGATGAACAGCAGCGCGTAGCCTGCCGATATGCGGGCGTCGCGAACCCTGGGTACTGTGAAAAAGCGCACGATGACGTGTGGCAGCCCTGCCGTGCCAACCATGAGCGCCATCGTAATGCAGAAGACATCGATCTTGCTCTTCGTCCCGGACGTGTACTCATGAAATCCGAGCGACGTAACGATGTCGTCAAGCTTGTCGAGAAGCGCGGTGCCCGTTCCTGTGATCTCGCTGCCGAACGCAAGTTGTGGTATTGGATTGTCGGTGATCTGAATCGCGATAAAAATGGCCGGCACCGTGTAGGCAAATATCAGCACGCAGTACTGGGCAACCTGCGTGTACGTTATTCCTTTCATGCCGCCGAGCACGGCATAGATGAATACGACGCCCATGCCGACCAGGAGGCCGACGGTCACATCGACCTCGAGAAAACGGGAGAACACGATGCCGACGCCGCGCATCTGGCCAGCAACATAGGTAAACGAAATGAAGATCAGGCAGATGACGGCGACGATGCGGGCCGTCTTGGAGTAATAGCGTTCGGCGATGAACTCGGGCACCGTGAATTTGCCGAATTTGCGCAGGTACGGCGCCAGTAACAGTGCAAGCAGCACGTAGCCCCCTGTCCAGCCCATGAGGTATACGGAACCGTCATAGCCTAGAAACGCGATCAACCCGGCCATCGAAATGAACGACGCTGCACTCATCCAGTCGGCCGCAGTCGCCATGCCGTTCGCAAGCGGCGATACGCTCCTGCCGGCGATGTAGAAATCACCCGTATTGCGCGCACGCGACCAGAATGCTATACCGATGTACAGCGCGAAGCTTGAGCCGACGACGGCATAAGTCATGAATTGCAGGCTCATTGGCGGCGCTCAGTCTTCGTGCACATCGTACTGGCGGTCGATGCGGTTCATGCGCCATGCGTAGAAGAATATCAACAGCACGAACACGTAAATCGAGCCTTGCTGGGCGAACCAGAAGCCCAGCCGAAAACCGCCGACCCGAATGCTGTTCAGCTGCTCGACGAACAACACGCCGAAACCATAGGAGCACACAAACCAGATCCCGAGACAGAACGCCACGAGGCGCAGATTCGCTCGCCAGTATGCCGTGCGTTTATCCTCGTGCATTGTCCCCTCGACGCGTACTGGTTGCAGGTCGCCAATGTAGCAGACCATGATCGATGCACAAAAAAAAGCGGCTCCTGCCGGAACCGCTTTCCCTACCTGCGTTGAGTACGCTGTACCTGGCTGGCCCCCCGGATCCCCCGCCAAGCCGTACCTGAAGGCATCTTTCTGTTCGTTGCGCCGACCCGCTGTTGCTGAAAGGCGACGTTTCGACCGCCAAAAGTTCGCAGAAATACCGACTATTGTCAATCTTTTAGACCGTCTCCATGCCGCACGAACAGATTTCGGAATTTTTTGTGGTAGTTTAGCCACACATGAAGTTGAAACCGTTTGGCAACAAAATCAAGGCCTAAGCGGCAACTTCTCGATTCACCTCGCGGCACGGCGCGTCTTATTCGTCGCGCACCGGGCTCATGACGCAGCCGACCACGCCAATATCCACTTCCACGCAATCGCCTGATTCGAGACAAACGGGCGGCTTGCGCGCAGCGCCGACGCCGCCGGGCGTGCCTGTGGCGATCACGTCACCGGGCTACTGCCTGCTTTGTAACTTGTCCGACGTCAATTGAACACCTCTTGGGACGAGACAATGTGGACCTTGTCCGGCGAAAAACCGAGCGGCAGCGTCGCGATCATCTTGTCCTCGTCCAGCAGCTCCTGCGGCTTGTCCGCATCGTAGGACATCGGCGATGCCTGATCCGACACGAGTCTTTCACGCAAATCTTTTGCATCACCCGTCACATACACGTATTGGATGTTGTCGGTGCTCAGATTCTCCCGAATGACACGATTAACATCATCAAGCGTCAAATTGCCGAGGCCATCGCGGACATAGCTCGAGAAATTATCGATGTCATAATACTGGCCGTCCAACGCATAGCCGAGTTGTCGAGATTGACCATCGGTGATCAGACTCACAAATTTTGCCAGGTACGCGCGTGTCGCCTCGAAGTCCGATTCTGTCATTCCCTCGCTGATCAGCTTGTCGAGTTCGTACATGGCGGTGCGAGT
>Ga0209980_10000436_pt1 | contig 22513 bp, 29 predicted proteins | sample CR02metaG_FD_183611 | JGI IMG/M metagenome (GOLD analysis project Ga0209980, IMG submission 183611) | Deep subsurface microbial communities from Mariana Trench to uncover new lineages of life (NeLLi) - CR02 metaG (SPAdes) (version 2) | ecosystem: Environmental > Aquatic > Marine > Ocean trench...
TTCTTGATCCAATATCTTTGTTTTTCCCAGTCTATTTTGTGACTTGTTTATCCCATACAACCCTGCCTAGAATTGATTGAAATAAAATGCCCATTTGACAGGCACGAATATTCGTCATTGGCGAGTTGAATAATAGCAATAAACTAACCCTTTTTCACGAGTGCTGATACAAAAAATTACCTATAACCATGCCTAGAAAAACTATTTCATTGAAGACAGGAGAGACATTCTTTTCATATCTGTTTTTTTGTGTGCGATGGTTAGGATTCTAGAAGAAGGGGTAGATGAAAGGCTGATCGCATCCCTCCTTCTAGGCTGTAAAGGGATGGTTCCGATGAATCAATGCCTTACCATCCCTCTTCAAATGTACGGATAACCCGTACTTTGTATAGGCATTCATCATAAATAAGGAATTCTTTACTTTTGTATTGTGATAAACCTCTCTTCTAAAAATATATTCATATCAATCCATTTTTAATGAATAATCGTAATATTAAGGAAGTTGGAATAAAGCGTGGTATGGTCTGCCAAGGATCGAGTTACAGTATGAGTACAACACGAATCACTTTATTCCATAATAGGATAGGTAAGATGGTTAATGTTTGGGTGTGTGTTTAATCTGAACAAACTGTTTATTTTTCCTTTATTTCCTTTAGAACAGCTTCTTTGTTTTTGTTAAGATTAATCCAGTCTTGTTCTGTGTATCCTTTGGACATGAATAGTTTTTTGATCACATCATTGAATGATTCTCCAGATTTACCCAGATTTCTCAGGGATTGATAATTTTCCTCATCAACAATGATATGCTTGAATGATTTCTGCATGTTAATCAACCAATTTATTAACGTAAGAGAACTATTATTAGTTGGATAGTAAATCAGGTGTAAATTTTGGGTAGTAAAGTAATATGTCCACGTTGTGAACAGGAAGGATATCTAGTATTTGAGAAGAGGAAGAAAAAAACCACGCCTACGATTAGAGATGCTTGGAAAAAGAGAGACCAATATCCCGAATTAACAGACAGAGAGTTTGCAGCCAGAATAGTACGATCAAGAAATATTATCAAAAAAGACTATGATGATATGAGGAGAGTCAGGCATCCATATGCCAGAATTGTGCATAATGTAAAACGAGATGGTAAGTGGACAACAATGTCTCATTATTTGGGAAAAATAACCAACATTGATTCGAATTTAGGAAATTTAAAAGAAATACTAGATCCAAAAATCTCAGATAAGATTTGGGAGGCCTTTAAAGAATCAATAGACAATGCCAAATATAATGAATTCAAAAACCTTGATACTCCTACAAACCAGGTATTGGCCGAAATTATAGTCTTAAGAAAGATTCCTTATTTCAAACTTCATAAACATACTGAAAAAGAACATCATTGCCCATATTGTAATAAATCAATTAATTTGGTAATGGATGGTTCTAGGATAAGTTTGAAAGAGTTAGATGAACTCTAGAGTTTCTAACTGATTTGAATATAACTCTCACATATTATTCACTGAACAATAGTGTACTGTGTGGCCGAGACTTTTCCTAGTTTTGATTCTATTTCCAATATTAGGCGAGGAATTTCCTTTTTATTCTGCGAAATTTCGTTATCAATGTTTTGAATCCTTTCTTCAAGATCGTTTTTTTCGTTTAGTGCTCTGACTAGTTCAGATTCTCTATGATCTAAATCCTTACTGTTAAAGATTTTAAGCGAGTCTTCTAGTTTAGCACGTTTTGAATTAAATTCAGAAATGTTGTTAATGAAATTATCAAGAATTTTTATAGTTTCATCAAGCTGAATTAATGATTTCGTTGTGTCTTTGACCGACACTGAACCTGCTTCAACTCCTTTTCTTGTCGACTCCAAAATAGTAATAATATCTGCTTTATTTTCTTGGTTTAAAACCTCAAAAGGATTTTTGATCAATTTTTCCATCAAATTTTTTTGGGGTTTGTCAAGTGAGCTAATGTAACTATATTTGCCTAAAGGTCTGGAAATCTTGGTAAATTGTAAATCAATATCATTTTTGATCTGTTTTTTTTCTGGGTCTAGCTTCTCAATGTCACTTTTTATATTTAGAAATTCAGAATATTCGTTAGAGGCTTTTAGAATTTCAATATCATCATTTCTAGATTTAATTACTGTTTTTTGAGAATTTATTGATTCAGTTAATTTATTCACTCTTTCTTTCCTTTTTTCCTGTTCTTCCTTAATTTGATTTATTCCCAGAAAATCATTTGAAATTGAAATGATGTTTTCATTTAATTTTCTATGGTTTTCTAAAATGATGTGAAGGCCTTTTACACTAGAGTCTATGGAAGAAAGAGTGTTTTTTAATTTATTAGCGTATTTTTTTGCAAAAATATGAATCACTCTAGATTGTCTGCCTAAAACATCTCCAATTTTTTTTAGGATCTGTGAAATTTGTTTGTCAAATTTCAAAACATCATCGTATGAATTAATTTCGTTAAATATCCATACTACTTCATTTTTTATTGTGGAAATTAGCTGACTTTTTCCTCGTAAGACTAGAATTTTTAGATGTTTATCAATATCATCTACTTTTAGATTATCTTTTTCTAACGTTTTTGAAATTTTTAAAAGGTCACCAAGATTTGAGACAATTTTGTTTTTAATTGATTTTGTTTCTGTAATCAAGGTTTTTTCTCTTATAGTTTTGAAGTCCTCAATGATTTTATTAACCTCAGAAAGCGAGATTTCTTTTCTTATACGCGTTGTTTTAGTTCTTTGTTTTTCTTCCTTTTTCTTATCCCTACCAAATACCATAAATTAATTTGAAAAGGAGGGGTTAAATGTGTTAAATGTTTTGTACTAGAAACTTTAATTTAAAACTCGGTTTATGACAAGATGAAAAATGACTACAGTGCACGATAAATTTTATCACTCAGGGATTGTGAAAAAATCAATCATCATCAATGCTCAACATGACATTGTTTGGAAAAAAATTAGCGATATAACGGGACTTTCCTGGGTATTCGAAGTAAAAAAAACTGTGTTTTTGACTAAGAAGAAACGTGGGATAGGTGCAACTAGAAAAATCATCTTCAATGATGGAAGCAATGTGAAAGAGATCATCGTCGGGTGGGAAAATGGAAAATATTTGTCATATATTGCATTTAGTGGACTTCCGTTACGAGCATATCATGCCACAATTTCGATTCAATCTTTTAGTGAAAAAACTGTTAAGGTTACTTGGCAATCTTTTCTTAATAGTAAAAAAATGACGGAAAAACAATTTTCTGAATTTCTAACTTTTATGAATTTGTTTTACAAAGATTCTTTGGTCAAACTAAAGTCATCTCTTGAAAAAATGGATCAATGATATTTTTTGTGAATTATTTTTCGCAATGACTAGCGGTATGTAAAATGTAAAATACCATTCCTTTTGATAATTTTTGTGAGTGACACAAGATTTACTATGGTTGGTATTGCCCTCATTTTTGCTGGATTTATAACGTTGAGTATTTTTGGCTCTCAGTTTATTGATGTAACTGCTGAGGCTGATCAATTTAGTAATTGTTTTGAATATTTTGAAGATAGACCTCCTGTTCCGATTGATTGTGATATAAAATTCCAAGATAAATCGCTTTTCTTTGGATTAGTTGTGGTTTTGATTGGAGGGGGAATTATTTCATTAATTAAAGGAGTAAGAGGCAAATGGGATCAAGATGTTAAACCTGAAGACATGGTTGGACCTGGAGGTGGCAATACAAGAGCGAAAAAAAATGATTCTGATGAAAAAGATTCAAAATAATTTCTCAGAGAAATTTTTATTCCATCCATTCATGGTTTGAGCAAAATCCATCATTTCTAATAACGCTCTATGAGTACACATTTGTATCAAACATATTTCATGTGAATTAATACATGTTTTGTAATTTAATTTATTATTCAAAAACTGCAATCATAATTCCTGTTTGTGTGTAAACTCTGATTAACTTGAATTTCTTAAAATTATCCAACATATCTGAACTTATTTCATTTTTGTCAAAAACTACATGTGTGCCGTCATGTTTTGGACTAATTTTTTTCACTCCATTCAAATTACTTCGTTCCAGCATTAAGTGAATCTTATAACCGGTACTTTGTTTTATGTCACTTATTGTGCTTTCAATATCTCCTAAGGCTTGTTTAGCTCTTCCTTTTTGTTCTTCTAGCTGCTGCAATTGTTCCTTCATATAGTCAACCAATTCTTTCACCTATTTCCTAGTGTGTTAATTAGCTTATACCATTCTAATTGAAATGTTTTATTTTTACAAGCATCACTCAGGCACGAAAAGAGAATAGCGCTTAGTAAGTTTTGAGTCTAAAGGGGTTGGTACGTGATGGCGAGCATTGATTTCCATCGTTTATAAAAGGAATTAATTCGTGGATTTTTTATGGGAGGAGCAAAAAGGATTTCGCCTGCAAAGGCACAAAGAAGACAAGCAGATGAAGCAGCAAAAAAAACTGGTTCAAAATCAAAGAAAGAAAAGGGAGATAAGAGAGAGATAAAATCCACAAAGGTGGCCATAAGTGTTATCTTGACAGAAGAACAAGCAACGAATGTAATAAAGAACTCAAAGGTAATTACCGCGCAAGAATTAGCAAGACGGACTGGAGTGAAAATATCTGCTGCAAATGCTTATTTGATTAAATCATTAGAAAAAGGAACTGTTAAAAGAGTAGCTGGACACAGTGGACATCACATTTATCAACCAGTGTCAGTGTAAAGCGAAAAAACATCTCCAGCTTTTACTTCCTTTAATACATCGACGTTTGATGTAATTTTGCCAAGCAGAGTCATTTTTTTTCCAGGCTCACTGTCACGTAAAAAGAAACAAATGCTTCCACCTGAAGGCAAAAATGCAATGTCTCCTTTTTTGAATTTACTTCTCGCTTTCTCATTGCCGGATACTGTTGGAGTTTCTAGATATGTGATTGAGTTACCAAAAAGATGAGCATTTCCCTCCAATGGCATAGAACGAATAATTGTTCCAACCGTTTTTGGGGAAAGATGTCTTTTTAGCTCACAAGTTATCTTTGATTTTCCTTTAATTTCCAAAATCAAGCTGATTTTTGAAACTGAACCATAACTCAATTTGTTGTTTAGATTTATTGGAATATATAATTCATAGATTTAGAGATCATAGAAAGTTGATTACACAAAAGTTAGAAACTAGAAAACAGTACGTATAAAATGTTAATCAAAATCAAGAATAATTATGTTGTTTAAATCAACTAAAATGATTTATTCATTAAATTGCATGAAAATAATATGAATGCGAGAATAGTAATAGGGCTTTTGTCAGTTATGGTTTTTGTACAATTTTTGGTTATGCCAATGGATGACTATTATCTTTCATATGCCCAAAAAACACATCAAATAGCAATTTTGTCTGGTGCAGCAGACCCACAGTCTAGACATCATTACTCACCTCCAGAAATTACCATTGCCCCTGGTGATATCGTGGAATGGTCAAATGGGGATGCAGACGCTCATACAATGACATCAATTATTTCTGAAACTGATTCTGGTGTAAAGCTTGACAGCGGAACATTAGTTTCAGGTGAAGTGTGGACTTTTCAGTTCACTGAAAAAGGAGTTTATGATTATTTTTGCATGATTCATCCATGGGCAAAAGGAGTAATTAATGTAAGAAACATCGAACCTGGCTTCAAAGTTATTCATAATGTAGGTGCAGATCTAGGAGATGGAACTATGACTTTTGACGTAGAATATTCCTCCATTAGAAAAATTTCAAGTGCTTCTGTTAATGAACAACAAAAGAAAATTACCTTCAATTTAGTGGGGGTAGTTGAAGGAAAGGATCAACTTGTTTTAAAATTGCCTGAAGATCTTATCAATGGTCCTTTCCAAATCTATATGGGGCGAGATACTGTAGTAAGCGAAGTTGAAAGTATAGAAGGCAATATCAAAGTGATAAAAATTCCTCTAAAGGAAGATACTAAAGAGATCACAATTGTTGGCACGTCAGTAGTTCCAGAGTTTGACCAAATCGCAACATTAATCCTCGCTTCTCTTATAACGACCATCATTCTTTTTTCCACACGAGCAAAACGACTTTTTTCAAATGTTAATGGCAGTAAATTCCATCCAAATATTTGAGATGATTTAACTCGTGCCATAAGGTGGTATTACCACATTTATCATACCATTCAGGCTGGTTTATACTAATGTAAATTCTCTTAGGATGCCATTTTGCACAAGATCTAGTACCATATTCGGCACAATGTTCCCAAGGAATATTGTCATAGAGATAGATTGTCCAATTTTCTGAACAGTCATAGTAAGGGGAAACAGTAGTAAGAGTACAAATAATCAGAGTTTCTATTAGCATGGTATTGGTTTGTTTTCAAAACACAAAAATATTAACTGATTAACATTTAGTTAAAACTGTCAATCAAACTATAGCTTATCAAAGAAATTCAATGAAATTGGTATTGAATCAACCATCATTCTATCATTTAGTTTTTGAAACCAAAGTTGTTTCCTGCCCTAGGTTAAGATATCATTATTGGAACAATAATTAGCAGGGCAATCACATTCATCATGAATTTTTATAATAAACAAAATTAGGGCAAAATTCAGAAATGCTTGGAATATATTACCGCTTTTAGGGAAACCGGTTGCTTGTCTAACTCAAATGAACAAAAGTCAGTGGTGGATGAGGAAGAAAACCGTGAGGAAGAACAGGTTTCAGAAACTGTACAAGAAATGGAATCAACGTCAAACTCTGGTCTTGTAAAAGCCTTGGATACTTACAGAAAATTAATAGAAGGAAAAGAGGGATTAGCTGAAAAGGAACAAGCCGCATTAGAAAAAAAATTAAAAGAAATTGAAAAAAGAGAAATCATCGAAAGCGATCCTCCTCACGAACCTGTTGAGATTCCAGTTGAAAAGGGAAAAATAACAATCGGTCCACCAAATCTCACCAGATTTGAAAAGGCAAGAATAACAGGTGCAAGAGCATTACAATTGTCACTTGGTGCACCACCGTTTATTCCAATTCCTAAAACTGCAAAAACATCTTTGGACATAGCAATGGAGGAATTAGAACAAATGGTGATCCCAATAGTAATCAAGAGGGTTTTGCCAAATGGAGATTTTCAAAACATACCTATTGATTATTTTAGTAATAGATAATTCATCGATAAAATTTTTAAGATTTGACATTTTCAAATGAGTGTATAATGCTGAGAGAGGAGAAAAATGATTTATCTAAAGAAAAATCCAAGGCAGCAGCCCTAGATTTTGTTTTTAATGTGGGAAATGAGCCAGTGATGAGAAATGCTGTTAATTTAACCTCCCATTTTGGAAAAACTGAAAATCTGATTCTTAGAGCAAGGGGACATTCAATCCCAAATGCTGTCGCACTAGCGAATATTTTAACTGAAACATTGCTACTTGGAAAATCTAAGATTCAAAAAATTTCTGTTGACGGTGAATTACCTCAAGGAATGAACCGGATGATTTCTACAATTGAGATTATAATTTCCAAAAATTAAGCTAATAAACAGAACCTGGGCCTTTTAATAACATATTTTCACATTCTTTGCAGATTTTTTCATCAATATCTGATTCAAGATTATGATGAATATCGCAAATTAACAAACTTGATTTGATGTAATTACAGAGACTGATGAATTTTGATAAACTGGATGGAGTATACGCCATAGCAGATGATAAACCATCACTTATTTCATTAATCATTTTTGCAACTTGTTCCTCAGAAAGAAGTTTTTGAATTAATTGAGGATCAGCTCTTGTTCCTCTTATGTAATTACTAACTGCGGCCTGTGTCACTCCCAACATTTTTGAAATTTCATCTTCTCTAATTTTGTGTTCTTGAGAAAGTTTTTTTGCTAAAATTGCACGAAGAGCTGGAATCAGTTTCTTAGATTCTATTTCAGCTGGCAGAAGCATTATTACAAAAAGGTTCTACATAGAATTTAAAGTTATCAATAAAAATTTCTATGAAATGAGTACATTACGATTTGAATTAGGCTAACCTATTATATTCTTGAATTGACTAAGCATCTTGTGAAAGAACTTCGTGACGAACTTTATACGATTCTTGGGGAATCTATTTCTGATTGTAAGTCAAGTTTAATTGCACTATCAGGCGGATTGGATAGTACAATACTTGCGCATTTTATGCAAAATAAAAAACCAGATTCTATTGCAGTTATAGCCAAAGACTTTATTGCAACCGATCTTACATACTGTCAACTAGTTGCCAAAGAATTTGATTTATCATTAAAAATCAAATCGGTTTCAACTGAAGAATTGTTAATAGCATTAGAAGAGTGCATAAAAATTTTGAAGAATTTTAATGATATTGAAATTCGTAATTCGGTAGTGATTTTTCTTGTTCTTCAGGCAACAAAGGATTGTAATCAAAAATACCTAGTAACGGGAGACGGTGCAGATGAATTATTTGCTGGCTATAATTTTCTTTTAAAAAAATCAGAGGCAGATCTAGAAAAAGAATTACAAAGATTATGGTCAATAATGCATTTTCCTTCAATAGAATTAGGCAAAGCCTTAGGAATTGAAGTAGAAGTGCCTTTTCTTAATGAAAGAGTAATTGAATTTGCAAAAAAAGTACCAGCACATCTGAAAGTTGGAATTAAAGATGGGAAAACATATGGAAAAATGATATTACGACACGCATTTGAAGGAAAAATTCCTAAATCTATAGTTTGGAGAGACAAATCTCCTCTTCAAGACGGGGCAGGAACCTCGGGTTTGACAGGGCTATTTGATATCTTATTTGACGATGAAACTTTCCAACTGAAAAAAACAAAGATGCTTGAATCTGATGGAGTCAACATTAGAACAAAAGAATCACTTCATTACTATGAAATTTACAGAAAATATTTTGATGAACCATCTAAATTACACTCCTCCAAGATTAAATGTCCTTTCTGTCATTTTGCCGTAGGAAAAGATTCTAGATTTTGCCGAATGTGCGGAACGTATCCTATCTAGATTTTTTCCTCCATTTTTTTGGCTTTTTCAAGAAAATTTTTCTGCAACCATTACAACAAAAATAGTATTTTACTCCTTCATATTCATGTAAAAGAGCAAGTTCCTCATCTAATTCAATTCCACAAACTGGGTCTACGGGCACAAAGAACAACTTTGATTGTTTCTATTTAATAATTAGTTTTCTACAACATTCAAATACAAATTAGTTGATCTAGAGTCATTTAATGTTCTAATGTGGAAATTAGTATCCCAAGCTAATCAATAAGCAATATGGCATGTAGTACATGCAGCCTGGGAATACCAATTAAATTCACAGAAAAATAGTTTAAGTCTGTGTGTATTTGATTGAAATGAACAATAATTCTAATATTGCTTATCAATATTGTTATATACTAAAAAGATGCCGATTCTTGCAACCTGACAAAAGTGATCGTTGAATATGTCATATGTAATAAAGTTATGATACTAATTTTTTAACCAAGGCAGAAAATTCGTTTTCTTCCATTGGCGGAATTTTCATTATTTCTAAATTTTCAGTAACATGTGCTTCCAACTTGTGACCAACCAACGGTGCCAAAACACCTGGAGTTGAACGGATGAATTGCAAAGCTCGCAATGAAGGTTGTAGATTACCAAATTCTGGCAAAACACCCGGGGTCAGCAATTTTCCTTGCATTAATGGAACGCTAGTGAAAACTCCAATGTTGTACTTTTGTGCCTCTTCTAAAATTGAAATATTTTTTCCATCAATGTTTTGGTTTTTCTTTACGAAAGCTTGATCAAGATGCATGTTATAGGGCAATTGTATAAATCGAAAACCATGAGAATCACCACCAATTTGCTTTGCCAACTTTAAAGATTCGCCAAGAGAGAGAAATTGAGGGTTGTCAGAATCCACTCTAAAACATTCCCATGTTGCCATGCCATAAAATCTAATTTTTCCCTCTTCTCTTTTCTTTTCATAAAATTCAAAAACGTCTTCAAGATTTTTCAAAAATTGTTCTTTGGATATGTCTTGAATTTGCCCTTCAACAGCATTGTGAAGATAAATCAAATCTATACATTCTAGATCAATGTTATTTAGGCTACGGTTAAGTTGATCATCCAAATAAGGAATTGTCATGCAGTGATATCCTGATGAAATGTCAGATGCATGTATAACACCTTTTTTTACATATTCTCGATTGACATATTGCCAAAAATCTTCCTTTATGTCTCCATCATTTGTCACATATCCATTTTTAGTGCTTATGAAAATCTCATTTCGATTAATTTTACCTTCATCAATTAATTCAGAAATTGCTTGTCCTACAGAACGTTCTGCCTTCTGCAAACGATAATTTATCGCAGTATCTATTACATTTATTCCTGCAATGATTGACATCTTAATTGCTTTTTTTACAAGCTGATCAGTTTCAGAGTCTGGTTGCCCCAAATATGTCCCAATACCAACATTTGAAAGAGTTAATGCTTGTACAACGCAAAAATTTTTGGAGTTTGCATTACTGTTTTTTGCAAATTTTGCTGTGCCTTCTTCTGTAGCAAAACCACTTATCATAATTTTGCTTCATTATTGGATGATTTATTTTACTCGATTTTAAGCACATTACAGATTTAATAAAAATCCAATTACAAGCAACGTGCCCGTTATTCTACTAAACATCAATGTTTTAGTCATTACTGGAACAATCAAGTTATTATCGTGAAAGGATGTTTTTAAATTCCTTCCAGATTTTATAATTAATGGAATTGTTACAAGCGTGATCAATGAAAAGACAGGGAACAAATCCAAAATTACACATCCAACAATTACTCCAAAGGAAATAACAGGAAATATCCAAAAAATATTAGTTGCATTTTTCTTTCCAACTGCAATAACCAAGGTTTTTCTTCCTTTGGATTTGTCTGCATCGTAATCTGGAAATGATGTGATAAATAAAACGAGTGAGGAAAGGACCCCAACTACAATACCTGCAAAGATAGGATTTATTGCAATTTCTGAAGTTTGAATGAAATAAGTTCCAAGAACAATCATTGTGCCTTTGATTGCCACAAAGACTTCGGCTAAACCAGAATCAACTATCTTTGTTGAATAAAAGTAAATTGATAAAATTGCAAAACCAAGAATTGCTGCAATAATTATTCCATCTATTACAACAAAATAGCTTCCAATCAGAGTTCCTAATATCAAAAATGCTATTCCAGCTTTGTAAACTTGAACTGGCTTGAGAAGACCTTCGGGCAGAACCCCAGTACCTCCACTCATTTTGGTGCGTTTTGTTTTGGTATCAATTCCACGTCTGAAATCCCAATAATCATTTAACAAATCTATACTGGCATGAAGTGCTAAAACACCAGCCATTGTTAGACCGGCATGCAGTATATTGATTTGTGAAGTCTGCCACCAGCTAAGAGCTAAACCCAATGCAACAGCTATTACTGACGCAAGTAGAAATCGAACTCGGATTACCCGTAACCAAATAGCCCAAGTTTTCTGACTTTTCTCTGTAGTTGGCATGTTTTCGAGTAATCATTGTATAGTATTATGATTAAAGGTTGTTAAATCTCTTGGTTTGGAATTATTATTTTTTTGTAAAAATCTTGCGGTATATTAGAATAAAGTTTAATGAATTATTTTACGAGTTCTGATAAAATTCCAATGTTGTGATTGTCTTGCCTAAAATAATCAGAGGTTGTGATCATTGTCAAAACTATGATGTTGAATTGGAGTTAGTTTGGGCAAAACTCCGTAACTTTTTTGCTAATAGATTGCTAACAACGCATCGATGTCCTGTTTGTAAAGAATCACATTACGATAATGAGAAAATTACAAAAGTAAAATAATTGGTGTAGGATGTCATATTTTATCACAAACTTTAGACCACTAAAACCAATAAAATTATCTAATCAACCTTGGCTTAATCCAGAAGAGCCTCAAGTAATATTATTTCAAGGAATATGTTGGGACATGTTTGCTCATACATTTTTTCTTTAGTTAAGGTGCTTTACAGAGGCTTCAACACTACTTTTTTACTAAAAATTTTCTCGTTAGGCACAAATTGGAGTACAAAAAATTAAAGAATATTGCTGTAAATATAGAAATACTTCATATTTCCATCATCGATAATGGCTAATTCTAAATCTAGGTTGGAAATTCAAGGTCCAGCTCCTTTCAAGCAGTCTGGGGGCTACGAAGTTCAAATTGCAATAACAGAACAAAAACCTTTAGAGGAAAGCATCATATCAAAACAATTTACATCAATATGGAAAGATAACTTTCATTTACGCGTCAAAGATGGTCAATTTAGTGAAACTCTTGGCAGTGACAAAAATCCACTACCTGAGTCAATCTTACAATTAGATATAATCTGGGTCGTAGTTACAGATCAATTCTCATCTTTACATTCTGTTTTTGATGTAAAAATATCTGCAAAACCTGCGCAAAAAAAAATTGAAAAACCAGAAATCATTTATCCAGAAACACCTTCTCCTGCACCAAAAAGACCATCAGTAGGTATCTCTGGCGATAAAGGACCACCCGGTGACAAAGGCCCACCAGGTGACAAAGGTTCCCAAGGTCTGATAGGGCCACAAGGAGACAAAGGCCTAATTGGTGAAAAAGGTCTTACTGGTGATAAAGGTGACAAGGGTGATAAGGGTGACAAAGGGCCACTAGGCCCACAAGGTGAAAAAGGTGATTCGGGACCACTTGGACCACATGGTGACAAAGGTCCTTTAGGCCAAACCGGTCAACCCGGTGAAAAAGGACCAAAAGGTCAACAAGGCTCATCAGGTGATAAAGGGATTACTGGTGAACGAGGACAGCCTGGAGCTAAAGGCGATACAGGCCCACAAGGCCCACATGGTGACAAAGGTCCTTTAGGACTGCTAGGTGAAAAAGGATCAAAAGGCCCACACGGCCCAGCCGGTGATAAAGGAATTACTGGTCCACTGGGTGCACAGGGGGACAAGGGTACAGAGGGTGAACGGGGCATTACTGGAGGAAAAGGCCCACAAGGCCCACAAGGCCCAGTTGGAGAAAAAGGATTAACTGGCATTCTAGGTCCACAAGGAGAAAAAGGACCAAAAGGTTCACCAGGACCCAGCGGAGTAAAAGGTCCAGTAGGCCCACATGGTCCCTCCGGTGATAAAGGTCCATTGGGTGCACAAGGCCCACAAGGTGAACGAGGCCCACAAGGTCCCCACGGTGATCTGGGTCCAGTGGGTGCACAAGGTCCACAAGGTGAACGAGGCCCACAAGGCCAGCCAGGGGGTAAAGGCCCACAAGGTCCTCAAGGAATTCAAGGACCACAAGGAGAAAGAGGTCCTATAGGTCAAAAGGGTCAACTAGGAGAACAAGGACCAAAGGGTTCTCAGGGTACAGTAGGCCCATCTGGTCCTCGAGGTCCACCAGGACCTCCAGGAGAAAAAGGTGAAGCTGGAACTATGTCTGAAGAGCAGAAGGCCCTGTTTAAGGAATTATTGGAACTGTTAGTAAGCAAGAATGTAATTACGACCGAAGACCAAATCAAATTGATGAGCTATCTGTACTATTGACATCTTCAAAATCAGTTAAAATAAGTGAATCAAATGAGCCAGAATCTTGGCAAAACCAAATTCAAAATTTTAGAATGCAAATCACTAGAAAAAATAACATCACCCGCTAATTAGATTGACGATTGTAATTTTTTGACGATATTATCGTTGTTTTCGTTTGGCAGCCTTTCTTTTCTTTCCACCAGACTTTCGTTTAGCTCCGCTACTTTTCTTTCTGCTGGACTTTCGTTTAGCTCCGCTACTTTTCTTTCTGCTGGACTTTCGTTTAGCTCCGCTACTTTTCTTTCTGCTGGACTTTCGTTTAGCTACTTTTCTTTTTGTAACCATTGACAATCCCTCATTTTTATTGTTTTTCTATGGTTAAACTAAATAAATTACACAAAGTGTTAACAAATCATCAACGAAATTTTTTTGAAAATAGTTAATTTTTGATCGAAAAATTTTCAATAAACACTTTCAGCTGATGGCCTTCTACCTTGTAACCAAATTTTGCTTCCACAAATTGTACATTTGTATTGTCTTTTACGCTTGTAGGTTGCCATTTTTGGAACAAAAATAATTTCATGCTTTGTTTTTGTCATACAAAACTTGCACCATCTGTATTCAAATTCTTGATCCATATGTTTGCTAAAAGTTTCTCAAACAAATTTGTTTTTATTTAATTCAACGGGATTTTATTATCGTTACAACATCTTCGTCTTGTAAAACATGATTTATTCCAACTCGTTGTCCACCAAATTTGACACTATTTCCCCAAATCAACGCATATCGAAATTCATTTTTCATTCGTCGATGTAATTTATCACATATTTCACCAATAGTTGAATCTTTTTTCGCTATGAGTGGTTCTTTGTAATCGGTTTCTCTTCCTTTTGGTCTCATGTAAATTCTAATGAACCTGAGATTATCATAGATTTTGTCCTTTACCACATCAATATTAATTCCAGAATCAGCTGATACCTCAATAAAGTCTGATTTTATTTTTGATTTTAATTGTTTTAGAAATTTTTTATCCACTAAATCTATTTTATTGATTATGGTTATGGCTTTAGCATAACTCTTGTTTCCAGAGACATAATCAATTAATTGATCTGATGTAAGATCTTCACGTATTACTACTCTGGCATTGTTTATCCCATAAACTCGAAGAATGCCTTTTAGCAGATTTTCAGTCATTTTTGTAAGTTTTACTTGTTGAGCAATAGCTATGCCTCCAGTAGTTGTTTTTTCAATGATGATATTAGGAGCTTTTTGATTGATCTTGATTCCTATATTGCCTAATTCGTTTACTAGAACATCTTCATGATATGGCTGAAACACATCTAGCATTAGTAACACCAAATCTGCGTTTCTTGCAACAGAAAGAATTCTTTTTCCTAATCCTTTCCCAGTAGATGCACCTTTGATAATTCCCGGCAAGTCTAAAAGCTGAATTTTTGCACCCCTATACTCCATCATGCCTGGAACAACTGTTACTGTTGTAAATTGAAATGCTCCAACAGTTGATCTGGCACCTGTTAATTGGTTAAGTAATGTAGATTTTCCAACGCTTGGTAAACCAATGAATACAACTGTCGCATCACCACTTCTTTTTACACCAAAACTATCTACCTTTGCTCCTTTTTTTGATTTTTTTTCTTCTTGTTCTTTTTTTAGCTTTGCAATTTTTGCTCGTAGTAAACCCAAGTGATGTTCTGTCGCTTTGTTGACTTTGGTTTTTGTCACCTCTTCTTGAATTGCTTTAATTTTTTCAGGGATTCCCAACTATATTCACCTCATTCTCTTAATTTTTTAAATAAAATTTTTTCATTCCTCTTTATCATTTCAATTCTAGTAATAGGAATTGTTTCAAAATTATTAGATTCGGCAATAAAATCAGACAATGTTAATTCTCTTATGTTTTCAAAGTCTCGATAAAATACTTTGTATAGCTTTGGATCATCAGCAAATCTTGCTTTGCTAAATATTTCTTCAATCACTCCCTTTTTTGTCATGAAATAATTGCAAATGATTATCCTAATCTACCTTCGTTAATTTTGAAATATAGTTTGATTTAGTAGCAAATATTATCTGGCAGATAGTAGATAAAATATGAAGAAAAAAACATTTGCAGTGGACATTGATGGTACTATTACTGAAAACGGCAGAGGAAGAATTCATCTTGATGCACTATCTGCCCTAAGACATTTGAAAAACATTGGCCACAATGTAATTTTTGTTTCTGGCAGGTCTTCTGTAGAAGGGTATTTACTTTCAATTTTTGGTGGAACCACAAATATCGCCGTTGGTGAAAACGGCGGCTGCATTACTTTTGGGCCAAACCATCACAAATTGCTTGGAAACAAAGAAGAATGTATCGACGTCTTTGAATTTCTCAAATCAAAAATAGATAATGTTGTAGAAAAACCTGTTTTTCCAAGATTAACAGAGGTCGTTCTAGAGAGAACCTTTGACATTAAGTTGGCAAAAAAAATTGTTTCAGAAAATAATCTTGATGCCAGCTTGTCAGACAGCAAATACGCATTTCATATTAACTCCAGTGGAATACACAAGGGTCGTGGGTTTGAGGAGGTTATGAAAATGCTGTCAGTTACCAAAAATAATGTGATCGCAATTGGTGATAGCGAAACTGACGTTCCTTTATTTAAGGTAGCAAAAACCAGCGTGGCGTTGGGAAATTCTTCAGATGATGTTAAATCACAAGCAACTTTTAGTGTTTCAGCAAAATCTGGAGACGGATTAATTGAAGCATTAGATATGCTAGCACCAAAACTATCAGAGGTTTAGAATGTCATTTCAAATTCTACTTGATGAAGTAAAAACAAACTTAACCAAATGTTTGCAGGATCTTTCTTTCCCATCAGTTTTGTTTTCAGTTGAACCTACGAAAAAAGAATTTGGTGATGTTACTTCCAACGTATGTTTTTTACTTGCAAAAAAACTAAATCAAAAACCAAGTGAGATTGCCAAAAAAATTTTGGAGAACTTTCAAAAACATCTTGGGGAACTTGTTTCTAAAGTGGATGCACATCCATCAGGACATCTGAACTTTTTTGCAAACAGAGAAAAACTGAATAAGCTCATAATAAAAAATTCCATCAAGGATGATTATGGCTTTGTTAATATTGGAAATCAAACTAGAGTTGTGGTAGAACACACAAGTGTTAATCCTAACAAGGCTTTGCATATTGGTCATGTTAGGAATATAATTATTGGCGACACAATAGCCAGACTTTTACAAAAAACAAATCATGATGTGAAAATTTTGAATTATGTAGATGATTCTGGTCTTCAGGTGGCTGACATTATAGTAGGTTTTAAACATCTAGGTTTTTCTGAAATTCCGCCATCTGGTGAGAAATTTGATCATTATTGTGGTGATGTGGTATACGTAAAAACATCTGAAAAATACGACAGCGAGCCAGAACTTCAAGAGATTAGGAAAAAATTTCTTGAGGAAATTGAAAATCCTAATTCAGAAATTTCTGAATTTGCAGATTATATCACAAAAAAAGTTCTTGCTTGCCAGCTTGAAACCTGCTGGAATCTTGATGTTGAGTATGATTGTTTAAACTTTGAATCACAAATAATTCATTCTGGGTTGTGGCAAAAAATTTTTGAAAAACTCAAAGAAATGAAAACTATTGAATTGGAACGACAAGGAAAAAACACTGGATGTTGGGTTATCCGCGGTGATGAGAAAAATGACGATAAGGTTCTGATTAGAAGTGATGGCACTGCCACATACATTGCAAAAGACATTCCATATGCAGCGTGGAAGTTGGGAATTCTTAAAGATCCGTTCAATTACAAAAAATATGATCAAAATCAACCTAGTAGAACCATGTGGCAAACAACTTTGGAACAAACTTCTGAACCAAAGCAAAACTTTACAGGAAATAGTGTTATCACAGTTATTGATTCTAGACAATCAAGACTTCAAAAAATTATCACAGAAATAATGTTAAAATTTACATCAAAACCTGATTCATATGTGCACTTGGCATATGAATCAGTCACTCTTAGCGCAAATACTGCAAAACAATTGGGAATTGACACTGGTGGAAAACAAACTCAAATGTCTGGCAGAAAAGGCTTGTATGTAAATGCAGATTTGGTATTTGATTTATTAACAAAAAAAACCTTGGAGGAAACAAGAAAACGAAATCCTGATTTTGATACAGAAGAATATTCTAAGATTGCAAAAGATGTTGCTATCGGTACAATAAGATATGAGATGATAAAACAGGATTTAGACAAGATAATTACTTTTGATCTGACAAAATCACTAAGTCTTGAAGGAGATACTGCATCTTACATTCAGTACACATATGCACGTGCTGATGGAATACTTGAGAAAGCAGGCATTCAGCCAAAATTTGATTCCGAATTTGGTTTACTTGATAATGAATTTGAAAAAGAATTAATCACAATGATAGGATTATTCGTTAATCGAGTTAGAGATGCAACAAACAATTTGTCCCCCAAGATAATTGCTAAATATTGCTACAATTTGGCTGTGTCATTTAATGCGTTTTATGAACATGTAAAGGTCTTGGATACTGGTGATGATTCTCTTGTCAATATTCGACTTTGTTTAGTCTCTTCATTCAAATCTACGCTTGAAAAGGCATTGAATCTTCTTGGAGTTCCTTCCCCGTCAAGAATGTAATTTCTTCTCATTTTGGAGGAAAAACAATTAATTTTTTGTTTTTTTACATTTGATACGAACTGTTCGTAAAAATAAGTTAGTTGTATAAATTACATACTGACATTATTGTAAGATAAATTTGAAAATAGCCCTAATGGACGATTTCGATACTGACAAATATTGTAGTAAATGTAAAGCAAATCTCTCAGCTGCTAGTAACTTTTGTCCACAATGCGGTTGGCCAAAAAATAGGCGCATGGTACCTTATGAAGCTGATGAAGAAAAAGTAGCAAATTACATTAAAAGTAATCCATCTCCAAAAGAACCCACTGAATCTATATTTGAAAATGAAATACCTCGCCCAACTGGGGTAAGACTACTTGGCATTTTTCATATGGTCTTTGGAATTTTTTTGGTAGCTATTGCAATACTTGCCGGTTCAACTGTCATGCTTTTGGTAATGGGGAATGCAATGAACATCTATGATACTACAATGGGCAGCTTAGGTGGAATTGGGGGTATGGGAGACATGTCAATACCGCTAGGAATGGGTGGTGTAGATCCAACAATGATGTCATCTCTTGATATGATTAGCAGATTGCCTGGAATGGAGGGCTTGCCTAGTACAAGTGAAATTGAGGGGGTGACAAACTCCGCTGCTAGTGAAATGAACATGGAACTAATAATGGGACTTGTGATGGAAACCTTGGTTATTGCAGTTATTGTGATCATTCTGGGAATATTTGCTGTTGTAGTTGGAATAGGTTTGTTAAGAGGTAAAAAATGGGCCATAATTGTGACAATTGCGTCTGCAATTATTTCTATTCCACTTACTGCATTATATGTAGGCAAGCTTGATAATTTGATTCTTCTTGGATCGGTTGCTCTTGATGGTATAATACTCTATTACATATTGAGACCACATGTTAGAGAGTACTTTATCCAAACCTCAATAGAAAATTCCATTGAAAATTCCAAGATTAAAACTTGATACGAACTGTTAACTTTTCTAATAACTCACATCATCCGTCATAACATGGATTATGGGGGAATTTTTGTGCGTAGGAGTGGTGGATACTATTTTTACTCTTAGTCAATGAATTTGTTAGGATCATTCATTTTTTGGATTTAATTATAAAAATAAGTAACGAAGTATTAACATTAACGTAGATTTTTATCTAAAACAATTTATGCTTCGTGAGTATGATAAAACAAAATTCCTACGTATTATTCTATTATAACAATACGAAGAAATGGCTTCAAAAAGTTTCAAAAAATAAAAGTCTTCATACTCATATCGGTGTTATTCATCATTCTGATGCAATTGGAAAAAAATACGGTTCAAGAATTATGACAAATAAGGACAAGTATGTCTATGTCTTAGAACCAACAATTTTTGATTACATTATGAAAATACAACATGGAACACAGATTGTATACCCAAAAGATTTGGGATATATTGCTGCTAGAACGGGAATGCAAAGTGGGCATAAGGTAATTGAAATTGGAACAGGCAGTGGTGCACTAACAATATTTGCAGCTAGCATCGTTAAATCAAGAGGGCATGTTTACACTTTTGATGTTAATGAAGCGTTTATGAAAATTGCCGAGAAAAATATCAAAAGAGCAGGAATGAGTAAATATGTTACTATGAAAAAAATGGATCTCAAAACTGTAAAAAAAATTCCTGTAAAAGACGCTGACATAATACTAATTGATTTAGGTGATCCATGGACTGTACTTCCACAAGCAAGAAAAATGCTCAAAGATAGTGGCGCAATTGTATCAATTTGCCCAACAATGAACCAACTCGAAAAACTTGTTTCCTCATTAGTACAAAACGAGTTCACCGATATTGAATGCACTGAAAATATTTTAAGAACAATTGATGCAAGAGAAGGAAAAACTAGACATTCTTTCCAGGCAATAGGTCATACCACATACCTTTGTTTTGCAAGAAAAGCCTTTTTTGATAAAAAATCTTCAAGGCAAAAAAAAATCTAGAGCTTCAAAGGCATGAACAGCAAAACAAGATTTATCCCTCTGCGTTTAAAGCATAAAATGTGGTAACAAAAACCCTTCAATCCTCAATTGTTAAAAAATTCATTCCTCCTAGGAGAGCAAACTCACGAAAAGGAGAAAATGGCACTGTTTTGGTAGTGGGTGGAAGCTACATTTACCATGGCGCGCCAATTCTTTCATCACTAGCATCCTTAAGAGCGGGTACAGATCTGGTGTATACCTCAGTTCCAAAAATAAATACTCAATCAACTAGAGCCATTTCCCCTAATCTCATCGTCATTCCATTGGTTGATCAGAAATTAACTCGAGGAGCAGTTAGAAAATTACTTGGTGTTATCCCAAAAAACTTGGATTCAGCAACAATTGGAATGGGGCTAGCAATTGCTGATAAAACTGCATTAAAAATTCTCATTCAATCCTTATTGGAAATGGATGTTAGATTATCATTAGATGCTAGTGCTTTATTATCTGATATCTTGCCTCAATTAAAAAATAAAAACGTCGTAGTCACTCCGCATTCTGGAGAATTCAAAAGGTTATTTGGTGAGATTCCACCAGAAAAACAAAAACCACGAATTTCGGTAGTTGAGAAATTTGCCAAAAAAAATGGCATTACTATTTTGCTTAAAGGCCCTTTTGATATAGTGTCTGATGGTAAAACAACATATGTTAATCCAAAAAAAATACCTGCAATGACAGTTGGTGGAACTGGAGATGTTCTTTCTGGATTAGTTGCAGGGATTTTAGCAAAGAACAGAAATACGCTAGAGGCAGCAGCTGCAGCATCATTTGTTAATGGATTGGCAGGAAAATTGGTTCAAAAAAAATTAGGGTTACATATGACACCAATGGATCTTATTGATGTTATCCCTCAAGTAATGAAACAATTTGATAAAATCAAGTGAAAATGAAAAAAATCCTAAAACATGTTGATTCGAATATGAACAATTTAGTGTCTGAATTGCAGACACTTATCCGGCAACCAAGTATTTCTGCAAAAAACGAGGGTCTTGAGAAATGTGCTCAACTTGTAAAAAAAACTTTGCAAAAAGCTGGTATCAGATCTCAAATTTTGCGTTTAGGAAAAAACATTCCCCCTCTAGTATATGGTGAGTTGCGTTCTAAAAAAAATCCAAAAAAGACATTATTGTTTTACAATCATTATGACGTTCAACCAGTTGAACCTCTTGATTTATGGGAAAGTCCTCCTTTCAGTGCTAAAGTAAAGGGTAACAAGGTTTTTGGACGTGGTTCAGCAGATGATAAAGGAGAATTAATTACTAGGATAAAGGCTGTTGAATCCTATTTAAAAATAAAAGGAGACGTTCCCTGTAACATCAAATTTGTGATTGAGGGAGAAGAAGAGGTAGGAAGTCCACACATTGAGAAATATTTAAAAAAATTTAAGAAGAAATTTTTATGCCAAGGGATAATTTGGGAATTTGGGCATGTGGATTCGAAAAATCGTCCTATAGTTGGGCTTGGAATGAAAGGTTTGCTATTTGTCGAATTGATATCTAAAGAATCCATCAGAGATGCACATTCAAGTCTTGCTGTATTAATAAAAAACCCTGCTTGGAGGTTAATTGAAGCTGTAAAGTCACTAAGAGATTCAAACGGTAGAATTTTGATAAAGGATTGGTACAAAGAAGTGAGGCCATTAACAAAAACAGACTTGAAAATTATTAAAGCAGAACCCTTTGATGATGCAGCTTTCAAAAAAGAATTTGGAATCAAATCTTTTGTTGGACACAAAAAAGGTTTTGAAGCAAAAAAAGCTCTAGTATCTGGTGCAACATGCAACGTTGCAGGTTTTGTTTCAGGCTATGTTGAGAAAGGAGTGAAAACTGTTCTTCCTGCAAAAGCTTTAGTAAAAATTGATTTTAGACTAGTTCCGGATATGGATCCCACCCAACAGGCTCAAAGATTAAAAAAACATCTTAAAAAAAAAGGCTTTGGCGATCTTAAAGTGAAGGTACATCATGGCGTAGCAGCTGCCAGAATTAGTTCATCTAATCCATTTGTATCACAAGTAAAAAATGCAGCTGATGAATCTTATGGACAATCAATCCTTAATGTTTCAAACGCCGGAACTGGACCAATGCATTCATTTGTGAAAATTCTTGGTGCTCCTTGCATTTCTATAGGAAGTACGTATATGTTCTCTAGAATTCACTCTCCAAACGAGTTTGCAAGAATCGACCTTTTGAAAAAAGCTACAAAATGCATTTGTCTAATCATGGATAAATTTGGGAAAAATTAGTCA
>Ga0209980_10000437_pt1 | contig 22504 bp, 18 predicted proteins | sample CR02metaG_FD_183611 | JGI IMG/M metagenome (GOLD analysis project Ga0209980, IMG submission 183611) | Deep subsurface microbial communities from Mariana Trench to uncover new lineages of life (NeLLi) - CR02 metaG (SPAdes) (version 2) | ecosystem: Environmental > Aquatic > Marine > Ocean trench...
TCTTTCCACGTCCTCTTTAGTAACACGTCCACTTGGTCCTGTAGCCTCTATTTTGCTCAAGTCCACATCAAATTCTTCAGCCAATCGTTTGGCAACGGGCGTTATCTTTTGAGTAGTTTCTTCTTCAGGTAGTGACGGTTCTTCAATTTCTTTATCTTTTTCAGTAATTACTTCAGCTGGGGCGGCATTTGATACATCACCTTCTTCAATCACCCCTAAAACGTCGCCTACTTCGACGTCGTCATCTTCTTTTTTTAGGATGCTTTTTATAATTCCCTGTTTTTCAGAAGCCACTTCAAAGTTAGCTTTTTCAGTTTCAAGCTCAAGCAAAGCTTCGCCGATTTTAACGGCGTCCCCTTCTGACTTAAACCATCTGATTACTGTGGCTTCAACGATGGATTCCCCTAATTCGGGTACGACTATATTCGTTGACATTTTATTTCTCCGATTACTATACGTTTTTTACCCATGTAATACCTAATTCATTTAGGTTCGGCAGTTCTTTCTCAATCATAAACGCTTGTTTTATTAATGCCGCCTGATTTACTTTGTGCATTGATGAAGAACCCTCAGCAGGACTTGAGTTACGGCGCCTGCCAATATAGTGAAGAGGGAAGCGTCCGTCAATGAGCTTTCTGAAAAAGGGGAACATAAACATCCATGCGCCCATGGTCTCAGGTTCCTCCTGGAGCCATACTACTTCTTTAAGTTTCGGATACCTGTTCAGGACTTTTTTCAGCATTACAGTGGGAATAGGGTATATCTGCTCTACTCGTGCAATTGCTACATCCTTTGAATTCTGTTTTCTATATTCGCTGGTATTTAGGTCTATATAGACTTTGCCACTGCATAATATGAGACGTTTAACATTTTCTGCCTGCTTTCCGTCCATTTCGTCATCAATAACCGGCTGCCATGATCCTTCAGAGAGATCGCGCAATGAAGAATAGATCGAAGGACTACGGAGTAAACTCTTGGGAGTTAAAACTATTAATGGAAGAGGATCAATTTCCAGAACGCCAGCTTGACGTCTGAGCAGATGGAAGTACTGTGATGAAGTTGTGCAGTTTGCAATACGCATGTTAATTTCTGCAGCAGAACCCAAAAATCTTGCCGGCCTGCCCGATGAGTGATCAGGTCCCTGACCCTCGTATCCATGGGGAAGCAATAGAACAAGTGAAGGGGTTTGTCCCCACTTTGCTCTGGCAGAAACTAGGTACTCATCTACTATAGTCTGTGCGCCGTTTATGAAATCGCCGTATTGTGCTTCCCAGATAACTAGACGGTTTGGTTCCTGTATATTGTAACCATATTCAAAGCCAATGCATGCGTTTTCGGTAAGGGGGCTGTTGTGTATTTCGAAAGCTGCTTTCGCTTGAGGTATCTTTTGAAGCGGAATATATGAAACCCAGGTATTAAAATCGTGAAGCACCGCGTGTCTGTGGCTAAAAGTTCCTCTTTGTGTGTCTTGTCCGGTAAGGCGAATAGCGGTACCGTCTGCCAGTATGGAGGCAAATGCTAAGTTCTCTGCCGTTGCCCAATCGATAGTTTTTTCATCTAGATCATCGAGTGATTTCGCTCTTCGTCCCATGACGCGTTTTAGTTTGGAATTTATTGTAAAGCCATCGGGAAGCTTGAGCAAAGAGTCATTTAATTCTTTAAGAGTTTTTGCCGGAACTGCTGTTTTAACTTTCTGAGCCGCGCCTGAAGGAGGAGGTTCCGGGTGCGATTCATCAGGAATATCTTCGGGTGTCAGTGATTCAAAAACGCTATGTAGTTTTTCTGTAAATTTACTTATTATTTCCTCAGGTTCGTTTTTACCTATTACATCTCTTTTGACCAATGTACTTGCCCATATTTCTCTCACTGTGGGATGGCTTTCAATTTTCTTATACATTTCCGGCTGAGTAAATGTAGGTTCATCTGCTTCATTATGACCATGACGTCTATAACCAACTAAGTCAATTAACACGTCCTTTTGAAATTTTTGAAGATATGCGAATGCCATTCTAGACGCTTCTATACACGATTCGGGATCATCAGCATTTACGTGCAATATAGGAATCTCAAAACCCTTAGCTAAGTCACTGGCATACATAGTGCTACGGCTATCAGACGGTAAAGTAGTATATCCAAGCTGGTTATTAGTAATTATGTGTATTGTTCCCCCCGTATTGTATCCCGGGAGACGTGATAGATTCAGTGTCTCGGAAACTATGCCTTGTCCAGGAAAGGCTGAGTCTCCGTGGACTATTATAGGTAAAGACACTACGGGATCAAAAATTGGAGCACCTGGTTTGTTAACTCTAGTACCCGCGGCTCGGGTCATTCCTTCGACAACCGGGTTTACCGATTCTAAGTGGCTGGGATTTGGGGCAAGTGTGATTTCCATATCTATCGTCTTTCCGTTTTTTACCGCACGTCGGGCCCCGTCGTGGTATTTAACATCACCTGTCCAACCCATATCGTCTCTAAAGTCCCTTTCTAGTACAGGGTCTTTGAACTTAATTAAACTCTTTTTATAGTCTTTATTCATTACGTGATGCATAACATTGATGCGCCCTCTGTGAGACATTCCCAGCAATATGTGATGTATGTCAGATTCTGCTGCAAGCCCTACCATCTCGTTTATCATGGGCACCATAATGTCCACACCTTCTATTGAAAAACGGAATTTCCCCGGGAATATCCTGTGTAGAAATCTTTCAAAAACCTCAACCTGTGTGAGGCTTTCTAGCAATAATCTCTCATTAATCGGATCATTAGGAGGGCGATACTTGCCCGATTCGGCAGCAACTCTAAACCATTTCCTCTCTTCGTGACTATTAATATGATAGTCTTCATATCCTATTTTTGATGAATAGACAGAGCGTAGTTTTTTTATTGCTTCATAAGCATTTGATGTCGATTCTGCAATCGGACCACGAACTAAGCTTGAGGGTAATTGAAATAAATCCTCTTCACTTAAATTGTGGTCAGTTGCGTTAAGATAAGAATCCCCGGGCGGGTTACTTCCGAGCGGATCAAGATCAGCATCTAAGTGTCCGAAGGCTCTAATTGCTTGCGCTAAGTTAACCGTAGCAACTATTTTGTCCATATCCTGCGGGTGAGCATCTGTAGTCGTAGAGTCGAATGTCTCAGGATTCCATTTTTCAAAAAGTGCCCTTATATCAGGATCTACAGAATCCGGATCCTGCAGATAGCGCTCGTATAACTCGACTACATAACCCGAGTTAGGTCCATGAAACATATGCCAAAGGTTCATAATTTATTCCTATTGAATTAAGTAGTTCTCTTTTTGGATGGCTTGTAATTCTAACATCGGTTTTCGATAATAATAGTAGCACAAGAAATATTGGTCTGCAATTGTGTTTGTTGATTTTTATGATCTTTTTTAGGATGAGATGTTATAAGTAAGGGCTTGGATTCTGGCACTGAAAAATAATTAAATACAGCTACAAAATAGTTAGTTTTATTTAAATACAAAAATACCGTATTGTATAGAAATGCTTATTAATTCCAAGATATTATAATGATATCTAACCCAGGTGAGAGCTTATAAACTTATCATAATGTTTTCGGTGCTCATTATGACCTATTTTTTGTTGTGCAGGCGCGGGTTCTTCTTTATTCAGAAGTATAGATTCCAGTGAAATATGCTCTCCTTTGAAGATACGTCCTATTGGTATATGTCCTTGTTCCATTAACTCTATAATTTTTTGGAATGCCCCAGCTCTATTAGTAGGATCAAAACTCTCATCCTCGTCTACGTTATAGACTCTGGCACGCCATTCGCGGTGTGTATCATAATATGTCACGCATGGTGAAAGGACCTCTAGAAATGCAAATCCTTTTCCCGATTCGGTATGTTCTATTGCCGCTTCCATTAACCTTCCAAGCTGCTCTGGGTTACCGCTAAAACCCCTTGCTAAAAATGTTGCAGATAGAAAACTTAACCCAAGAAGCATTGAGTCCAAACCTGACTCAGCGTTATCATGATACCCTATGGGACTTGTTGGAGAAGCTTGTCCTTTCGTTAGCCCGTAGTTGCCGTTGTTCATTACAATGTAGGTAAGGCTTGGATTACTTTTAAATGTGTGTACCAGATGACCCGCGCCTATTGCAAATCCGTCTCCGTCACCACCGGCTGCAATCACAGTTAGATCAGGATTAGCAAGTTTAGCACCAATTGCAGCAGGCAATACTCGTCCGTGTAGGGAGTGATAACCATAACACTTAAGGTTATTCTGAATGGTCCCCGCACATCCTATTCCGGCCAAGAACATCAGCTTATGAGGAGGTATTCCCATTTTGTTTAATGATTTTTCTAATACGCCCTGTACTGCAAAATCACCACACCCTGCACACCATATTGGTCTTGCCGGTGTAAATGTTTTAGTGCTAGGCGGTGTTGTCATTGAGCTTTAGCCTCCTTCTTTTTACCGTTGATGAGTTTTTCTTCCTGCTCAAGTATTTGATTTACAAGGTAGCCGGGCCTGTATGGAAGACCGTCATACCTGAGTATGCTGATGATTTTATTGGAATCGGCTCCCTGGTGCATGAGCAAATGTGCTAATTGGCCCTGAGCATTTAAGTCAACTACGTATACGCGGTCACACCTATCTATAAATTCGAGAACATCGTCCAGCATAGGCCAGATGGTTCTGGGTTGCAGGTATTGAGTGTTAAAACCTTGCTCCTCAAGTTCTTCCATAGCTTCTAGTATAACTCCATACATCATGCCTATTCCTATAAAACCGATTGGAGCGTCAGGATCGCCAAAATGACGTCCCTTAGGCAATTCCTTTTTGGCTTCTTCAATCTTACGAAAACGTTTATCCATCATTTTTATACGGTTTGCAGGATCCGTTGATACTAAACCAAACTCATCGTGTTCATTCCCAGTAACGAGTGACATTCCCCCAGGAGTACCTGGAACAGTAAACGAGGAAACACCGTCTTCTGTAAATTCGTAACGTTTATAAGTGTCTAATTTCGCCACTTCTTCTTCATTAAGTCTTTTCCCGGGCTCAACAGTTACTTCATCAAGCTTAAAGGGTTTTACGGTTGCAATATTTTGTGACAATGCCTGGTCCATTGCAATAAATACCGGGCATTGATATTTGTCGGCAAGATTAGTCGCATCAACAGCGAGATAAAAACAGTCATCAGGATGTCCGGGCGTAAGCACTATTCTGGGGTAATCCCCATGCCCTCCAAACACCATAATATTCAAATCGCTTTGTTCTGGTTTAGTGGGCATACCGGTGCTTGGTCCTGAACGCTGACAGTCCACAATCACTAGCGGCACTTCGGCTGAACCTGCATGACCTATGCCCTCCTGCATTAATGAAAAGCCCGGGCCCGATGTGGCAGTCATAGTTCTTACGCCGGTGAGAGCGGCTCCTATTGCCATATTAATTCCTGCAAGCTCGTCCTCTGTTTGTCTTGCAACTCCACCGCAGCGGGGCAACCATTTTTGAAGCGTTTCAAGCACTTCGGTAGAGGGAGTTATAGGGTAGCCAGTAAAAAACCTGCCGCCTGCTACCATAAAGCCAAAAGCTATGGATTCGTTACCCATAATCAAAAGATGTTCTTCAGGATCCGTATGTTCTATTCTGTATATTCCTTCTCCCGCCTTTATTCCCATTTCATCAGCTAAATGGAGTCCTAATTCAAGCGCTTCAAGGTTGTAATCCAGAATTATTTGACCTCTGCGTTGAAAGCGCTTTGTAAAAGTACGGCGCATTGCTTCATCTTCTAAACCCAACAGGCGCCCTACAATTCCAAATGCAATACTGTTTTTATATAACTCACGGCGCATAGTACGCATAGCAATTCGGTTAAAAGGAGCTGCGTATAATTTAGTGCCTTCGGGCAATAGACCAGAAGGAAGCGGACCGCCTGAATCATCAAATATTACTATACTATTAGGGTTTAATTGGTGAGCATTTTTTTCTACAGCTTCTTGGTCAAGCGCAACCAGGATGTCTATATGGCTTCCGATGCAGTACCTCTCCCCAGTGAATGCTCTCATTGTAGCAGCTGCATGGCCACCTCTTATTCGTGATAAAACATCTCTTTCTGTGTAAACATTAAGTCCGCTGTTGCGAAATAGATCGGCAAGCATTGTTACAACGGTAAGTGAGCCGTCTCCTCCTTGCCCGGCAACAATCACACTAACGTCTTCCAATACCGGTTGGCTATTGTTGGATGTCATTTACCTTCATTTCCTCCATCCGTGGGTTTGTTGTAGTCCTTATAAAAAGTTTTGGGGTTTGTATTTCCCAATTCTACCCTTTCCTGATAAGTTGGCATTAGAGCGGGTAAAGGTTTATTCCTTTTCATATTAGATAGTCTGATCAATAATTGTTTAGCTTTGGGTTCTGATTCTTCAGGCATAATTTCAAATAGACCATCATCAACTGCTGCCTGCCAAAACTTATGTCCGGCTTCTGTGCGAACTGCTACAAAAGTCCATCCGTTAAGCCCGATTCCTCCTACTCCAATGTCAGCATGTTCAGCTGCATAGTCCAAGCAGTAGAGACAGGCAGGGCGTGCAAACGGACGAAAATCCTTTAATTTCATTATAATCTCACGACCATCCCTGAGTTCTATTATTACCTTACCTTTAACATTTACGTTAACTATATCTTTGGGATCAACATTAATTTCCTCTGCTATATAAGTTATGTGTTCGTGTGTAAAACTTTCAGAACAAAATAGTCCAATTACTAGAACTATATTCTGTTGATACCATTTTGCCACTTCAAGACGTATGCTGCTGTATTGCTGCTGTCGGACACCGTCAACCTGGCACGGTACACCTACGACCGCAAGCGGGCGTACATCTTTTTGCATAGCCTCTATTAGGGCAACCGTGTTAGGTGAGTAAGTATATCTTGAGCCGCTACAAGCTCTTATCTCTTCAGCAGTAGTTGCAAGTTTTTGAATTCCTACCTGAGGGTTTTCAGGTAGCACATCTCCCAGGACAGCTCCATTAATAGACCCGTTTTCCAGAGCATGGACTAAAAGAGCGCTTGTTACTCCACCGTCCTGACCTGCCTCTAAAAACTCCTTTTCCTTAGCACGCGCGATTACTGCATAATTATATGGACCGAATCCTTCGTCTTTTACCGGATGTTTGAATCCAAGAAGTGTTTGTAAGTCTTTATCCAGCGGTCTAAGCACGGGGCAGACATCCGCACACAATTCACAGAACACACACGCATCATTTCTAGTATCTACAGGATTTTCATCTACGTAATCAAAAACGTCTGTAGGACAAATAGTTACACAAGCCGCGCATCCAACGCACTTGCCTGTGTCGACTATTTCTCGCATTAGAAAATCTACCGCTTTAAACCCGCCGCGGTTTATTTCCGATCTCCAAGCATAAGCCCATTCGTAAGGGTCTACACCTTCTTCGAGCATTTCGTGATACTTTTTTTGAACTGACTGGACTAGCTTTTCATCGTTACTAATCTCTTGGTTACTCATTATCAGCTCCTCTTATAATTTTTAGAGTCAACTCCTGATTTTGTCCTTCAGACTTATCATTCATATTGATGGTCATAATTTGCTAATCGATTCATTCTTTGAGTAGTACGAGATTTGTTAGTTTGTTTCGATAGATTGTCCAATTTCTCTAATAATTTTTGACTAATTTTACCACCTTTGCCTTATACCACACACAGTTTAATAATACCTTTTAATAACACCTTAAATCAATCCTCGGAAATCAACCTATAATCATACCTCAAAATGATAAATGATAAACAGCCATTAATAAATAGTTTGGATAAGAATTGTAGTGCGGTTATCCTATTAAAATCAGTACATATGGGATCATTTTCCCCTCGGGGTATCAGCTTTGTTAATCTTAGAGTTCTTACTGCTATGATACACGTTCAAAATGTCTCAAAACACTTTGGCGACTTGGTTGCTGTTGACAACATATCTTTTCAATTAGAAAAGGGTGATGTACTAGGATTCCTGGGTCCTAACGGCGCCGGGAAAACTACCACAATGCGTATTATCACCGGATACATGCCGCCCACAAAAGGGAAGGTACATGTTGCGGATGTAGATATATTCGAAGACCCTCTAACTGCTAAATCCCATATTGGCTATCTACCTGAAAATCCTCCATTATATGAGGAAATGATTGTTACAGACTATCTGGACTTTGTAGCTGATATAAAGAAAGTGCCGATTAATGAAAAAAAGGGCAGAATCCATTATGTGATGGAGAAATGCGGAATTTTTGATGTAGGAAAGCGCATCATAGGGCATCTTTCCAAGGGTTATAGGCAACGTATTGGAATTGCTCAAGCTTTAATTAATGACCCTTCTGTTCTAGTGCTCGATGAACCTACAAATGGTCTGGACCCCAGACAAATAATTGAGATAAGAAAGCTTATAAAGGGTCTCTCCGGTGATCGAACTATTATTCTGAGCACTCATATACTTCCTGAGGTTACGATGATATGCAGCAAGGTGGTAATAATAAACGAGGGCAAAATTGTACTTGAGGAGTCGCTTAAAAGACTTTCTCAAAAAGCAAGTGATGTTGAGAATATACTGCTAAAGACTAAATATCAGGGGGATGAAGTTAGAGAGAAAATATTATCAATCCCTAATGTCTCAGATATTAGGTCAGGGCCTACAAATGAATTAATTATTCAACCAAAGAAAGGAGTTGATATAAGGGAGGAGGTTTCAGAATTAGTTATACAGAACAAATGGGGCCTTCTAGAATTACACCCGGTTGCCCATAATTTAGAAGAGGTTTTTTTAAAAGTAATATCTTCGGCAGGTAATTAGATGAACGCTGTTTATCCTATTTTAAAAAGGGAGCTGAGGTCTTATTTCGCCTCCCCTCTGGCCTATGTAATTTTGGTTGTGTTTCAATCTATTTCAGCATTGTTTTTTCTCCTTTACTTAAAGGGTTTATTACATTTACAGTTTGATCCAAGTTTTCATTTATTCAGGGGTGAACTCAATCTCAATAATGTAGTTGTTATTCCATATTTTGACACGATGAGTATAGTCCTTTTATTTATTATTCCCCTTATTACTATGCGCTCGCTTGCTGATGAGAGGACAAGTCATACGGCTGAGCTTCTTTTTACTTCACCTATAAAGCTCCGGGACATAATTCTTGGAAAATATTTAGCCGCATTAATATTATTGATTATAATGCTGTTTCTATCATCTCTTAACATAATAGTATTAACGGTTCATGGGAATCCGGATCTCGGAGCAGTTTTCTCAAGTTATCTAGGTCTTCTATTATTAGGTGCCTCTTTTCTATCAATTGGAATATTTGCATCCTCTCTGTCCAGCAGTCAGTTGGTATCTGCGATAATTGCTTTTGGTATCTTGCTTGTACTCTGGCTTATAGGTGCATCTTCTGATACAGAAAGCTCTATTCTAGGTTACATATCTCTAATTAATCATTTTGAGAATTTCGGTAAGGGTATAATCGAGCTAAAAGACTTGGCTTACTATTTTTCTATGATCTATATAGGGCTTTTCTTGACTCACGTTGCTCTTGATTCGGAAAGGTGGAGATGAGAAGAAGGAAACTTATATACGGTACCGGCGCCTTTATATCCGTCGTGAGCACGTTGGGGATAATTATAGTGCTAAACTATTTGCTGTTCAGAACTGATATAAGGTTTGATGTCACCGAGGGAAAATTTCATACAGTCTCTGCTCAGACGGTTCGGGTGCTTAAGAACGTTGAGGGTGAAATTGAAATTATAGGGTTTTTTAAAGACACGGGCGTTGATAGAGAAGGTTTTCAAGACTTGGCCAAAGAATATTCACATCGAAATGACAATATTAAAGTTAAACTGATAAATCCGGATAAAGAGCCGGGTATTGCCAAGAAATACGGTGTAAAGGAATACGGCAGTGTTGTAATTGGGAGAGGGGATAAAGTCGTTAAATTAAGATTAACAGACCCAATAACAGGGGGGATACTGAATAATTCCGAAGAAAAAATTACGAACGCCATCTTAAAGCTGACAAGAGAATCTGAGAAAACATTATATTTCTTAACAGGTCATGGACAAAGGGATATGGGTAATAGTGTTGATGCTGAAGGCTTTGGCTTGCTTAGAAGAACTATCATTGATGAAGGTTATAACGTTAAAGAGTTTCTCATTTTAAGAGGGGAGGAGTTGCCAAGGGAAAACGCTATCTTGTTTGTTGCAGCTCCTATAAAAGCCTTTTCACTTAAAGAGATACTATATATTAAGAATTATCTTAACCATGGGGGTAGGGCCGTATTTTTGATAGAACCCAGATCCGGAAATGAAATAGCCTCCGTATTGAAAGGTTATGGATTTGAACTTTCTGATGATGTCATTATTGATCCCAGCTCTAAGCTTGAAGGGGGAGGAGATATAGCACCTATAGTGTCTGATTACCCGTATCATGAAATTACCGAGGATTTTAGATTCGCTACTATTTTCCCTTATTCAAGAAGTATAGATGTTCTTAGTGATTTTAACGCTACAGTGTTGGCGAGCACAGGTGAGTACAGTTGGTCTGAAACTGATTTTGAGCTATTCAATGAAGGAGTAGCCCAGAGAGAAGAATCTGATAAGGGGGGTCCTCTTGGAGTAGCTGCGGTAGTTGAGAATTCTGCAAAGGGGAGAATTGCTGTTTTTGGCAGCGCAGATTTTGTCTCAAACATTTTTCTTGAGTTCTCAGGGAATCGAGATTTTTTTCTTAACACCCTCAATTGGGTTTCAGGTGACGAGAACCTGATTTCTATCAGACCAAAAGCAGTCAACACAGGCAATCTTACTATAACTACTAAGCAGGTTAATTTAATATTCTTATTTACAGTTGTTATAATCCCGGCTGTAATTTTATCTTCAGGATTGGTTATTTGGTGGAAGAGAAGAAGGCTGTAGCTTTGATTTTTCCCAAGTCAATATGATTGTTAGTTTGATATGAAATTGGATGCTGTATGTGTGAATAAAAATGAAATACTTTTTTGAAAAATTTAAAGGTGCTTTGATCACAGCTTTAGTTTTTATCATATTGCTTGGTTTTATTTATTTCCGCGATACTGAAAGACATTCAGAAAACTTGTTCAATGAAGAGCCGTATGTTTTTATAGGAGATGAAGAAGTTTTATCAGTTGAAATCTATTATTCCAAATCGTGGATTCTTCTTGAAAGCGATGGTGAAGATTGGTTTGTTATTCAGGATGAAGAAAACCTAGATGCTGATAAAAATATAATTGACCATTTAATAGAAGATATTAAGAATACGGAAATTGTTGGGACTGTTCCTATCAACGAAGTGGATTTAGATCAATTTGGTCTTCAGAATGCCGGAGCAGAGCTAGTAGTTATTACGGATGTAAAAGATCATAGATTTATTATAGGAGATAAAATTCCTGTAGGTTCAGGGACTTATGTCTATGTCCCTAATGAGAATATCGTACTTGTTGTTGAAAAAGATTATTTAAAAAAATATATGAATATGTCCACAATTGATTTCAGAGATAAGGGGCTTTTTGGTTTTGACTCAAGTCAGGTAAGCCGTATTGCAATATGGTCAGGCAATTTTTCTGCAGATATATATAAAGATGATCAAGGGTGGTATGTAGATAACCAGGATCAAATTATAATAGTTGATGATAAGAAGATCGAGGAAATATTATGGATTTTTTCTCGGGCAAAAGTGTTGGATTTTGAGAATGAAAATCCACAGAGTCTGAAAAGGTACGGATTGGATGAGCCCTCTACTGAGATTATATTTTATGAGGATGATCGGATTCATGGACTAATATTTGGCAAAAGGAAAGATGAAGACAGTTATTACATAAAATCGGATTCAGATGACGCCGTTTATTCTATTCACAAAAGTTTGTTCAAGAGGGTACCAAAGAATATTGATCAAATTAGTTTGGAATAGTTTTTATAGCAAAGAGAGTATCAGAAAGACCAAAGCCTAGACCGGACAGACCTATAAAAATGCTGCTTGACAAAAGGGGGCAGTATAAATAATCTATGATAGATAATTGAGCAATTCCATTTATGTCACTCCACCTGTTTTATCTTCCTTGGGAGGGAGAAAATCTACTAGCGGGAAGGAATGCAATATGAACGAAACTCAAAAATTCAGTTTCGGGGATAACTCGGTTGCGAGTGCCTACGACAATCTTCTTGTGCCGATTCTTTTCGAGCCTTGGGCGGCTCGACTCATTGAGGAGTATGGACCGTGGCAAGGCCGACGGGTCCTTGACCTGGCCACAGGAACCGGGATCTTCACACAACTAGTGGCAGGACAAATTGGCCCCGGCGGGATTGTACTGGGCATAGACATTAGCAGCGAGATGCTGACTTTAGCCAAAACACGGTGTGCTGACTTGACTTCGGAAGTGAAATTTATTGAATCCCCTGCGTATCCTTTAGAAATCTCCAGCGACTCGATGGACTTTGTCGTCTGTCAACAGGGGTTTCAGTTTTTTCCAGACAAAGACGCCGCTGCGCAGGAAATGTGCAGGGTGTTGTGTGTTGGGGGAAAAGTTATCATAACCACTTGGCGCCCTGTAGCTGAATGTCAGTTTTTCGGATCTATATGTAATGCACTTAACATGATTGGAGAGCCGGAGATAACCGACATGATGCGCCGTCCATTTGACTTCATGCCGGATTCACAATTGACCGACCATTTCGAGTCGGCTGGATTTGTGAATGTTCAGCTCAGCCAGCAAGAGCAAGACCTGGTAATTGGCGGCGGAGCAACACATGCCATCGAAGTAGCTTACGCAACTCCCATTAGGCCAAAACTTCTAGCCTTGCCTGATGAGCAACAGGCTGAATTCCAAAAAACACTTACAGAACTTCTCCATGAGCTGAGCGCCGACGGAATTACTATGGGACGCATGGTTTCAAACGTGCTATCTGGTGAGAAACAAGCCTGATGGACGCTATTTCGTATTATTAATAAATTCAACTTAAACCGAGCTTGACAAAGGGGTGCAGTACAACTTGCTCAATTATTAATATATTTAGAATGATTAGAACGGAGGACATATGTTTCTTTAAATAGTTTAAAAAGACGGGGAACTGAGCTGGGTTAACCTTAAACAAGTACTTGTAATTAAATTGGGACGTCCGACAGAGGGTTGGGTTTGGGGGTTTTCTTACAGGAATGAAACTCTTTGGTCCGAGACTTTCGAGTCGAAATAAGAGGCCGACAAATGGTTAGAGAATGCTCTGGGTAATTGTAAGATCCCGGGTAGCCCTGTTAGTGGCTGAAGACTTTTTAGCTTATGTGAAGAGACTGATAATAATTTTTGACCCATTATGGATCTCAGGAATCATTCTTTTCTTTGTCTTTAACATCTAATTTTATGCCCAATTCTAGGAGTTGGTCTATATCTACTTCAGAGGGGGCTTCGGTCAGAGGGCACTGTCCCTTTTGAGTTTTTGGAAATGCTATCACATCCCGAATTGATTGAGACCCCACAATTAGCATTACGATTCTATCTAAACCGAGTGCTATTCCCCCATGAGGTGGCGCTCCAAACTCAAGCGCTTCTAAGAGGAATCCGAATTTATCTTGCGCTTCTTCCATGCTGAGTCCGATAGCCTTAAATATCTTTTCCTGTATATCCTTCCTATATATCCTGATACTCCCCCCGCCTATTTCAACTCCGTTTAACACCACATCATAGGCTCTTGATCGGATCTTTCCGTGTTCCCCGTCCAGAAGTTCCATATCTTCTTCTTTTGGAGAGGTAAATGGATGGTGCATAGCGACATATCGTTTCTCTTTATGATCAAAATCAAAGAGTGGGAAACCCTCGACCCAGAGAAAGTCAAATTTGTTATGATCAATCATGCCGAATCTTTCCCCGAGACTTAGCCTGAGATGTGAAAGTACAAGGTTTACTATTTGGGGGGTATCCGCACCGAAGAAGACGATATCCCCATCCTCTAAATTTAGAGTCTTTTGTAAGTTTTCTTTTTCTTCTTCGCTAAAGAATTTGACGATAGGAGACTGCCATTCGCCCTCTGCGACTCTTATCCACGCTAGTCCCTTTGCTCCCAATGATTTTGCCGCTTCAGTTAGATCATCAATCTCTTTCCTCGAAAGTTCCCCTGCCTTTCCTCTGAGGTTAAGTACTTTGATTATTCCACCGTTCTTAATCGCACCACTAAAAACTTTGAATTCCGAGTCCGCAAAAATATGAGAAATATCCTGGAGCAAAAGTCCAAACCTTGTGTCAGGTTTATCAGAGCCGTACTTTAGCATAGCCTCTTCGTGGCTTATTCTCTTAAATGGGATATCTATTTTGATCCCTTTTGCTTCCTTAAATATGGCCTTTAACATTCCTTCTACAACACTCATTATGTCCTCTTCTTTAATGAACGTCATCTCTATGTCTATCTGTGTAAACTCAGGCTGGCGGTCCGCTCTCAGGTCTTCATCTCTGAAGCATCTGACAATTTGATAGTAACGGTCCAATCCAGAAACCATGAGAGTCTGTTTTAAGAGCTGAGGTGATTGTGGGAGGGCATAGAACTCTCCGGGATTAAGCCTGCTAGGTACAAGGAAGTCTCTTGCCCCTTCAGGTGTGGATCTAGTTAGATAAGGAGTTTCAATTTCCAGAAAACCTTCTCCGTTTAAATAATTTCTTGTAGCTGTGGCTACTTTGTGACGGGTAATAATATTTTCTTTCATCCCCGGTCTTCTCAAGTCAAGGTAGCGGTATTTCATCCTTAAAAGCTCATCTACATTAATATCTTCTTCTATTAGGAAAGGAATTACTTTAGAGGTATTTAAGACTTTTACTTCACTTGCCATAACCTCAACTTCGCCCGTATCAAGTTTAGGATTAATTGTTTCAGGAGAGCGTTTTGATACTTTACCTTTAATTGCTACTACCCATTCATCGCGAATTATCTCACCTTTTTTGTGCACTTCTTCACTTATCTGGGGATTGAGAACAGCCTGCACCAGTCCTTGCCGGTCTCTGAGATCTATAAATATTACTCCGCCATGATCCCTGTGAGATTGAACCCATCCCATGAGTACAACTTCACGCTCTAGGTCATTTGTCCCAAGCTCGCCACAATAGTCTGTTCTTTCCCACTCTCCCATAATTTCAAGTATCAAATCGACTCCTTTTCATTCTCTAATTTCCGTTAAAACGGAGAAATGTTAACCTTTATCTTCGATTTGGCAAGGAAAATGTTAGTATATAATAGTGGACATTTAGTTTCCATAGAGTTTGTTCAGCTGGGAAAGTAAATTAAGCTATCAGCATTCGATTTTAGAGGTGATAGTGTTAACTTTTAAAATTGATGTCGTTTTAATAGAAAAAAGGATCAAGACAATTCAATATTTGAATATCTTATTCGGAATAGAGTTATATGAACAGCAATAATCCTTTTAAATCAGGGTTCATCACAGTTGTTGGTAGGCCGAACGTTGGCAAGTCGACTCTAATCAACGCTCTTGTAGGAGAGAAGATAGCAGCGGTCTCTGAAAAACCCAATACTACCAGGAACAGAATATTGGGGATCCGAACTCTTCCTGATGCCCAGCTCATTTTTCTAGACACCCCGGGGATACATAAGGCGAGAGGAAGACTCGGGAAAGCCATGGTTAATACGGCGATGAGTGCAGTCCAGGAGGCTGACGTCATCCTTATGATGGTAGAGGTAAAAGATACATTTGGGAAAGGGGACGCGTTCATAATAGAAAGTCTTCCCAAGCCTGCCATTTTAGTGATTAATAAGATTGACACGATAAAGAAGGGGAATATCTTAGAAATAATCGAGAGGTCGAAAGATTTTAGCGAAAAGATTAAAGAGGTTATACCTATATCGGCATTGAATTCAGACGGGATAAGTCAACTACTCACTATAATTTCAAATTATCTTCCAGAGGGGCCTAGACTTTTCCCTGAGGATATGATTACGGATCAGCCGGAAAGGTTTATAGTTGCCGAGTTTATAAGGGAGAAGATTTTTACCCTGACACAAAAAGAAATCCCTTATCAAACAGCAGTAGTAATTGAAGAGTTTGAAGAACTACCAGAAAAAAATTTGATTAATATCTTAGCTGTAATATATGTGGAAAGAAAAAATCATAAGGGCATTATAATCGGCAAGAAAGGGGGAATGTTAAAAGAAGTCGGGACTCTTGCAAGAGCGGATATCGAAAAAATCCTAGGTACAAAAGTTTATCTTGAGCTCTGGGTCAAGGTAAAAGAGGGATGGAGCCAAAGAGATCATCTGATCAGAGAGTTTGGTTACGGGAACTGAAATAATACTTTTTAATATGTAAATCTATTTTCCTTTAAATTCGGGTTTTCTCTTCTCTGAAAAGGCCCTTTGTCCTTCTTTATAATCTTCACTGTCTTGAACTTCCGTAGTCAGTTTCCTGATAAGCTCCTCATCTTTAGGATTCAGTATTTGGTTTCTCTGCCATACATTTGTCATCTCTTTAATTGCTTTAAGTGACAGTGGGGCATTCTCTGATATATCAGACGCAATGTTATATGTAAATTCCTCAAGTTTCGATTTAGGCATGGCGAAATTTACTAGCCCGATCCTCTCTGCCCTCTCGGCATTTATGGGGCTACCGATTAGGAAAAGCTCTTTTGTATATCCGGGCCCGATTAGATTTATAAACCTCCTTACTCCTGTATAAGTATAAACGACTCCCAGTTTCACTGGAGGCATCCCGAAAAGACAGTCATTTGTAGAGATTCTTATATCGCTTGTTACGGCAATCTCAAGACCTGCTCCGAAAGCGTGTCCGTTAATCATAGCTATTATTGGATATGGAAAATTTTCAATGGATTTCATTGCTAGAGAGACCGGGTGTTTTCCCTCATGGTTCTCAATCATATCATTCTTGCCTAAAGCGGATATGTCATAACCTGAAGAAAACGCTTTTTCCCCTGAGCCCCTAATTACAACGCACCTAACTTTATTCCCTTCCTTTAATCTTTCAAGCTGCGTGCTAAGCTCCAAAAGCATGCCGGGAGTAAGTAAGTTTCTCTTTTCCGGTCTATTAAATGTCAGGGTGCAAACCGCCCCTTTTTCTTCAACTATAAGTTCTTTTAACTCTGTCACAAATTGTCTCCAAATCGCTCAGATTGCAATAACAAACTAGTATCGATATGGTGTCGGCTTTGTCAAATTCCACAGGTTTAGTTGATATAAACTAGAGCAATCTTGAAAATTTAGTTATTATTAATAGCTTAATAACTTAGGAGAGTGTGAACATGCCTTTATTTGAATATGAATGTGATAGCTGTATGGATGGTTATAACAGGGACATAGACGCATTGGTTGCAAAACTTAATAAAACTAACGCGACTAAGATTAAGAAAAATAATTCCGGGATTCTTTATGTTGAAGTAACGGATGACGAAAAGCGTAAACAGGTTTTCACGTTGGGCGAAAAAAGTAATAGACGGGGCCCAAGAAGATTCCAATATAAAGTTAGTAAGAATAAAGTTCTCTATCTTGAACTAAAGGATTTTAGATTCAGCTCTTTAGTAATGGATGAGAAAGATGAGAAAGACCTGGCATGCCCGGTATGTAACAGTAAAAAACCACGTAGAATATTCTCAACCTTTAAAGCAATATTTGATGATAAAAGTAAGAGGGCTCCCGGTCCAGGCGACGAACTAAGATGGCATCTGGAATACAAAGAGCAAAAAGACGAGGAACAGAGAAATGACTGGGTTGGTCAGGAACACCTGAACCAGTACTTTAACCGTTAATAATATAGAGTCGGGAGGAGTAAAATGCCGCTTTTTGAATATGAATGCACAATATGCAGGAATAACGTAGACGATTCTTTACTACAGATAGAGAAAAATGTGTCTAAAAAAGTAGTATCTGATCTAGTAAAAAAATATGACAATATAAATCATATAGGTGTTCTAGATCTTGAGAAAGAAAAAGTAGTGGCCGAACATGGGAAGCGGGATAGAGAATGTGTGGACTTAGATTTTTATTTGAACGAAGGCTCCCAGCTCGTGTTTTTCAATCTACAGAAGAATTACCGTTTTTCGGAACTTATTTATGATAAGAAGGATGAAAAAAATTTAAAGTGCCCATTTTGCGAGACAAAAAAAGTTGAAAAGGTAGTATCAAGTTTTGCTTTTACAAGTGATCTATGTACGGATATGCCAAGGCCTGACCTATCCAATCTACCGCCGTCATTAAGAAAAAAGACTTTTATCGGCAACTATATTGAAGAAAAAGATAGACCTAAGAAAAACAGATAACATTCCCTGAGTTTAAATTATTTCTATTGGGTATAAGTCTGGATTATGGAATGCTTTAGCAATTCTATAATGTCATTTTGACTCTTGTCTGTATGCTTCTTTTGGTTTTCCGAATCTTCTTCCGAGCTCTTCGTAAATATCGTTTGGTGTGATCCCAAAATATGATAAAGCTATTAAGGAGTGGAACCATAGGTCTGCAGTTTCGTAAATTATTTCTTTTTTATCCTGGTTTTTTGCGCCGATTATCGTCTCCCCGGCCTCTTCTCCAACTTTCTTAAGAATTTTGTCGAGCCCTTTGGCAAAAAGTCCGCTTACATAAGAGCCCTCTTTTGGATTTAGTTTCCGGTCCTCGATTACAGCATATACATCATCGAGAGTTTTCTCTGAATTTGATGGGCCAAACGAGGGAGCCTCTTTATCACCATCCAAGGACCTATAAAAACAAGTTCTCTCCCCTGTGTGGCAAGCAACTCCTGATTGCTCTACAAGATATAAAATTGTATCCATATCGCAGTCATAATATATCTCTCTTACTTCCTGAACATTTCCTGATTCCTCACCCTTCATCCAGAGTTTCTCCCGGGACCTGCTCCAGAAATGCGATTTTCCAGAGTCTATTGTTATTTGAAGTGCCTCTTTATTTGCATATGCAAACATCAGTACTTGCCCACTGTCTGTATCCTGGACAATTACAGGAATAAGCCCGTTCTCACCAAATTTAATTTGTTCTAAATCCATTATTTGCCTCTGGGCAACTATATTAACACATTCATTACTTTACTCGAACGCGAGCTTGAATTAATAACCTTTACTTATATGATTTCATGCCTTATATTAATACTAAAATCATACCAAAGGGAGTATTGTAGAATGGCAAGAGTAACAATTGAAGATTGTTTAGAGAAGGTTGTAAATAGATTTGCTCTTTCAGTGGCAGCTATGAAGAGGGCGAAGCTTCTTGTCAAAGGTGCTCCTGTGCTATCTGAAGAGACTGACAATAAAGACGTTGTTTCTGCTCTGAGAGAGATTGCCGAAGAGAAAGTCAAGGTTATATATCCTGTCGGTCAGGATGAGTATTAGTATAATACGTCCTTATTCGATTTTAACTTAATCGGATCAACCGATTACCTATTTTTAAACCCACTTTTATAGCTCTAACAGGAATGAATTGATTCCCATATCGAGGGGTTTTTCCTTTTTCTTGTTGGAACTCATATTGCCAGTGTTTTACGGATCAGATATGTTTTGAACTTAGTCCTAATCAAATATGTATATAACTTTAAGATCAGATGCGTGAACAAATGCAGATTGGAATTGATACCGGCGGAACTTTTACGGATTTTGTATTGTTTGATGGAAACAGTATACGTATCCATAAAGTTCCCTCAACACCTGAAGATCCTTCTCAGGCCATTATCGCCGGTATTAAAGATATTTTGGGGAAAAAGTTAAGCGGTTTCCAAATTATTCATGGGACAACGGTTGCTACAAATGCGTTACTTGAAAGAAAGGGCGCTCGTATAGCCCTTGTAACTACAAAAGGATTTGAAGATGTTATACAAATAGGCAGACAAAATAGAGGTGAGCTCTATAATGTTTTTTGGAAAGCGCCTTTGCCTCTAGTCCCTCAGTCTTTGAGATTCGGAATCGAAGAAAGGATAAATTATAAGGGTAAAATTTTAGATAGTGTTAAATTATCAGAACTAAAGGCTCTTAAGTCTAAGCTAAAGAGTCTAAAAATTGAGGGAATCGCTATTTCTTTTCTTCACTCGTATGTTAATCCTAGAAATGAACAGAGGGTAGAGACGTATCTAAAGAGCCTGGGTATCCCAATTTCAACATCTTCTAAAATACTCCCTGAATTCAGAGAGTATGAGAGGACCTCTACTATAGTAGCTAACTCCTATTTGTTACCGAAACTGAAAAGTTATATGAATACCTTATCCCAGAAGTTGCCGAATACGGAGATATCAATTATGCAGTCAAACGGAGGCATTATGTCTCCGATACAAGCGGCTGTTGAGCCGGTCAGGGTAATTCTTTCCGGTCCTGCTGGGGGAGTTGTCGGAGGGGCTAAGGTAGCAAAGTTAGCTGGGTATGAAAAAATAATTACTTACGATATGGGGGGGACGTCGACGGATGTTGCTCTTTGTGAGAAAGGGCCAAAGTTTACAACAGAAACTTCGATTGACGGTGTTCCTATAAAAGTTCCTATGATAGATATTACAACAATAGGCGCAGGAGGGGGCTCCATTGCGCAGATCGATTCTGGAGGTGCTTTAAAGGTCGGACCAAAGAGTGCGGGAGCAGATCCCGGTCCTGCATGTTATGGAAAGGGGGAGGAACCGACTGTAACGGACGCAAATCTTGTACTTGGGCGAATTAGAGCCGGTTCTTTTTTAGGCGGTCGAATGAAAATTTATCCTCGTAAATCAAAAGCTGCTCTGAGAAAGCTTGCACGCCGGCTTAAGCTCTCAATTGAGGAAGTAGCGGAAGGCATAATAAAAGTCGCAAACGCCAATATGGAAAGAGCGCTTAGAGTTATATCTATAGGAAAGGGATATGATCCCAGGGAATTTACCCTAGTTTCCTTTGGAGGGGCGGGGGGGCTTCATGCTTGTGAGCTAGCTCAGGGCATGGAAATGAAAACTGTAATTTTCCCCAAGGACCCTGGCGTGCTTTCTGCGCTAGGTATGCTGACAGCGGATATGTTTAAGGATTACAGCATTACAGTTTTTCTAAATGAGGAAGAGGCTGGGTTTGGCGTACTGGAAAAAGGGTTTTCTTCACTTGAAGAGAAGGCGCGTAAAGATTTGCCAGCTGACAAAATAAAATTTAAGCGGTTTTTAGATGTCCGCTACAAAAGGCAGTCACACGAGATCACCGTTCCGTATGGTAAAAATTTCGTAAGCTCCTTTCATAAAGCTCACAAAAGAATGAACGGATACAACAAACCCAAAAGTGAAGTTGAAGTTGTTACCTTGAGGATAAGAGCCATAGCGAAAAAAAGAGAGCTTGAAATTCCATACCTTCAAAATGAAAAAATAAAAATAAAGCCTTCCAAGGAAAGAATTGTTTTCGGAGGGAAAAGTGTTATTGTAAGCGTTTTTAATAGAAGGGACTTCTATTCAGGTTTTGAGTTTGCAGGACCTGCCCTGATATTAGAAGATACTTCTACAACATTGATTTCTCGTGGTTATAGATGCCGTGTTGATGAATGGGGAAATATTATTGCTAAATGGTGATTTTTTGAAATTTTTGTTAAAAATGACAAAGTCGGTTACCTCAAAGAAATATCATCCAAGAATAAATGAGGTATATAGAGAGAGGTACCAAATCGCAAGGTCTATTTTTTATTTGGGAAATAAATATGTATGTCCTTGTTGTAGTTGGAACTTCCGTAAATTTCTTACACACGGTGTGATACCCAGGTCTAATGCTCTTTGTCCACGATGTAGAGCTTTGGAAAGACATCGTCTGTTATGGCTTTATTTCAAAGATCAAACAAATATATTCCATGATAATTTAAGAGTTTTACATTTTGCTCCGGAGCGTGTTTTTGAAAAGAAATTCAAGCGAATGAGAAACCTCGATTACATTACGGCTGATCTTGATCCTAGACGTGCCATGCTCGAAATGGATATCACAAATATCCCATATGAAGACAATTCTTTCGGTGTTATTTTGTGCAGCCATGTATTAGAGCATATTCCTGATGATAGAAAAGCAATGAGAGAATTATACAGAGTATTAAAGCCCGGAGGTTGGGCAATTTTACAGGTCCCAATTATACGTGATAAGACCTTTGAAGATTTCAGCATAACCAAACCTGAAGATCGGGAACGCGTTTTTGGTCAATGGGACCATGTAAGGGCATACGGAAAAGATTACAGGGATAGACTTGAGAAGGCCGGCTTTAAAGTTAGGGTAGATGATTATGTCAAAAGGTTAGGCGCTGATAAAATCAAAAAATATGCTTTAAAGGAAAATGAAGATATATATTACTGTGAAAAGTGATGATATTTGATAGAATATGCTATCAGTAAATTTCACTTCAAACTTTTAACATTGGGCTTGTTATCTTTTACAGCAGAAAGACCTCAGTATAGATTGAAGATATATAATGACTAAAAGGAATAATCTTATACTTGGCGGCGGTATGACAGGACTTGCGGCTGGTTTGGTTTCTCACTTGCCTGTATACGAGGCTCA
>Ga0209980_10000439_pt1 | contig 22380 bp, 22 predicted proteins | sample CR02metaG_FD_183611 | JGI IMG/M metagenome (GOLD analysis project Ga0209980, IMG submission 183611) | Deep subsurface microbial communities from Mariana Trench to uncover new lineages of life (NeLLi) - CR02 metaG (SPAdes) (version 2) | ecosystem: Environmental > Aquatic > Marine > Ocean trench...
GAGCACGGAGACGACGCAGTAATCGCGTGAAAAGTGCATTTTTAGGAGTGCCCTTAAGCAGTTTCCTTGAAATGAAACTGCCCTTTCTTAAGATGAATGCGTAACAAAGAAATAGCCGCTGGCGTCATCCCGGGAATACGTGAAGCCTGCCCCAGGCTATGGGGTTTGTGTTCGCTGAGTTTTTGAATCACTTCGTTGGACAAGCCACTCACCTGATTAAAATCAATATCACTGGGTAAGGTCGCTTTTTCATAGTGCAGATTACGTGCAATCTCAGTTTCCTGTCGCTCTATATAACCACTGTACCTGGCCTGAATCTCAATCTGTTGAATCACGATATCGTCTATTTGACTAATATCAAAACCCGTTAACGTCATCAGGCTTTTAAAATCCACTTCCGGCCTACGTAACAATTGCATCAGACTGTATTCCCTTTGCAATGGCTGGCCCAGTACACGTGTTGCTTCTTCCACTGCTGTGGTCTCCGGTTTCAACCAGGTTTTTTCAAGGCGCTGTTGTTCCTTCTGGATCGCTTCACGCTTGTCAGAAAACTTCTTCCAACGATCATCGTCAACCAAACCATGCTCGCGACCGATCTCGGTTAACCGTAAATCTGCATTGTCTTCGCGCAAGAGCAATCGATATTCAGCGCGGCTGGTAAACATTCGATAGGGTTCACTGGTGCCTCGAGTAATGAGATCATCAATCAGCACACCCATATAAGCCTGATCACGTCGTGGACTCCAGGGCGATTTATCCTGCGCCAATAGCCCGGCATTCATCCCGGCAATCAGGCCCTGTGCCGCTGCCTCTTCATAGCCGGTGGTGCCATTAATTTGTCCGGCAAAAAATAATCCTGATAAATGCTTGGTTTCCAGCCAGGGATGCAGATCTCTGGGATCAAAGAAATCGTATTCGATGGCATAACCCGGTCGAGTAATATGTGCATTCTCAAATCCTTCGATAGAGCGCACCATCTCATATTGCACATCGAAAGGCAGACTGGTGGATATACCATTGGGATAAACTTCATGCGTGTTCAAGCCTTCTGGTTCGATAAAGATCTGGTGCGAAGCCTTGTCAGCAAATCGAACCACCTTATCTTCCACTGAGGGACAATAGCGTGGACCCGTTGCTTCGATATTGCCATTAAACATAGGCGAACGGTCCAGACCCTGACGGATAATCTCATGGGTCTTTTCATTGGTATGGGTAATATGACAAGGAAGCTGTTGCGGGTGCTCATCCACATGCCCCATATAAGAAAATACAGGGGTGGGCGTATCGCCAGCTTGTTCCTGCAATTTACTGTAATCAATGGTTTTGCCATCAATTCTCGGCGGCGTGCCTGTTTTTAGACGTGCGACACGGAAAGGCAATTCTCGTAAACGACTTGCCAGTGTATTTGACGGGGGATCACCCGCCCTGCCACCGGCTGACTGTTCATTGCCCACATGGATCTTTCCTGCCAGAAAAGTGCCTACGGTCAAAATGGTATATTTTGCCCTGAACTGCAGGCCGGATTGGGTAATAACACCAGTGACGCGATCACCCTCTACAATCAAATCATCAACAGCCTGCTGAAATATAAACAGATTTTCCTGCGATTCCAGAAATGGCCGGACAATCCCACGATATAGGGCGCGATCAATTTGCGCCCTTGTTGCCCTGACCGCTGGGCCTTTGCTGGCGTTTAGGATACGAAATTGAATACCGCTCTTATCCGCTGCACGGGCCATCAAACCGCCGAGCGCATCAATCTCCTTCACCAGATGTCCCTTGCCGATCCCGCCAATGGCCGGGTTACAGGACATCTGACCCAGGGTATCAATACTATGCGTCAACAATAAGGTACGTACGCCCATGCGTGCAGAAGCCAGAGCAGCCTCTGTACCGGCGTGACCACCGCCAACGACGATGACATCAAATTGTTGTTTCATAAGACTCATTAAAATACTTCAGCTTGTTTCACCCTAAAATGACGCCAGATGATAACGGAATTTAAGGGGGAAAACCTTCGAAACGTGTTGATCAACCACCCATATGCATGTTCTTCACTTCGACATAATGATCCGCAGAATATTCAAGTGAGTTTAATTCTTCTTCATTGAGTGGCCGTAGCTGCTTAGCTGGACTACCGACATAGAGATACCCCCCTTCCAGTTGCTTGCCAGCCGGCACCAGACTCCCGGCACCGATAATCAACCGGTCTCCCAGGACAGCACCGTCCATGATCGTTGCTGACATGCCGATAAGACAATAGTCACCGATGGTACAGGCATGCAAAGTTGCGCGGTGTCCGGCAGTCACGCCATCGCCTATACTCAAGGCAAAGCCCCCCGGGGTGTATTTGCCATCATGCGTCACGTGCAGAACACAGGCATCCTGAATATTCGTCCGCTTGCCAATGGTGATCTTTTGTACATCTCCCCTAACCACCGTCATGGGCCAGATTGAAGAATCTTCGCCTATCGTCACATCTCCAATCACGACGGCGCTTTCATCGACAAATGCTGAATCAGCGATATCCGGAGTTTTGCCCTGTAAGGTTCTTATTGTCATCTTTGAAATCTCTCCGCCAAATATTATTAAGGACTATGAACTGATAAAGATAATAAATGATCGGCCAATAACTGTCATAAAATGAAGGTGACGATGGAACAAATTATGCAGACAGGAATCATTGTTAATAAGCAGGCATACGTAAAAAGGCACCATGAAAAAATTTCTCATAGTTAGTTTCCTGATCATCATTACCTCAACTGTCATTTTACAAGACATGGCACTCGCCGCAGGAGACATTTTTAAAACGCCTATTCAGGCACCCGAATTTACGCACAACGGTAAACAAGACTGGATTAATTCAACACCACTCAGTATTAAAGACCTTGCGGGCAAGGTTGTGCTGATCGATTTCTGGACCTTCGGTTGCTGGAACTGCTATCGCTCATTTCCCTGGATAAACGCCATGGAAAAAAGGTTATTAGAAAAAAACTTTCAGGTCATCGGCGTACATACCCCTGAATTTGAAAATGAAAAAATCAGAAAGAATATTGAGGCCAAAGTAAAAGAATTCGAATTACATCACCCCATCATGATTGATAGCGACTCTAGCTATTGGCGTGCCATGAACAACCGTTACTGGCCTGCGTATTACATACTTGATAAAAACGGCAAGATACGTGCGGCTTTTTTCGGCGAAACTCACGAAGGCGACAGACGTGCCAAACAAATCGAAAGCACCATAAAAACTCTACTGGCCGAATCAGAATAAATCTGGATTAAAAAAAGCTACTTATAAAAGCGGCTTTTTTAACTTACAAATTATGTGATTTTTCAGTAGTTATTACCCAATCACGATTATCTAGTTGCCAGCGCCTTCACGACTTTAATCACAATACCCTTGGAGCGTCCTGTTGCATTGGTCTGTACCTGTTCAATATTAATAGGTTTACCGACAATAATTGCCGCGACCATGCCATTCGGATAATGCGGGTTGCATTTATAGATATAAACGCCTTCCTCCGGTAATGTCACTGCACCATTCTGCCCAATATTAAACTTCCACGGTTCTGCACCCTCAGGAATCAAACCTTGCATAGAGACCGAGTCATGAATGGTCATATTTACCCATTGCACCGTGTCGCCCGGATTGATGAAAAGTATCTTGGGGTTAAAACTGGTCGCTTGGCCAAACACAGTATGCGTCTTTGCCTCAACCATTGTCGCTTCTGAATCATTGCCTGCGGCTTGTTGTTCCGGCCAGTGTTTGTAGATTTCTTCCTCTTGAATAACGCCATTATCTTCAACAACCATTGAAGGGACATCAGGATCATATGCCTCTACTGGCACATTAGTCATTGATTGGCCCTTGTCGGGAGAACCGGTGCCACTATCACCACATGCGACCAGGCCCAATCCAAAGCAAGCAAATAGCAAAACAATTTTCAGTTTGTCAGAAAACATACAATGTTTATCCAACACTGGGATTATTCCGGCCAGTTATTGTAGATTTCTTCCTCACCAATAACGCCATTATCTTCAACAACCATTGAAGGGACATCAGGATCATATGCCTCTACTGCTCCATCAGTCATTGATTGACCCTTGTCGGAAGAACCGGTGCCACTATCACCACATGCAGCCAGGCTAAATCCAAACAAACCGATGATAAAAATCAATTTCAGTTTATTAAATAACATAACGAAAGTTTCTCCAAAGTAAATATCATTAGAACCAGAAAATATCTAATTTGTTCCATAGATGTCTGTGATGTATATCATGGATCATGTGAAATTTCACGTCTTCCATCCAATCTGCTTCCAAACCAGTCCATAATGTACAATACAAAAAATAAAAGTAATCTATATTTAAAACTTCCTGAGACTTCTAGTGAACATCAAGAATACCAGTCATTTTTGCGATCAGCGATGGGACGAGTCGGTCCTCCCCGAATTGATTAAATACATCCGCGTGCCAAATAAATCACCTATGTTTGATCCGGACTGGCAGAAAAACGGTTATATGGATCAGGTCGTTGACCAATTCACCGCGTGGATAAAAGACCAAGAAATCGCAGGATTGCAGCTTGAAATTGTCCGGCTTGGATACCGCACCCCTTTAATTTTTATCGATATTCCCGGCAATGGTGCCTCTGAAAAGACAGATGACACCATTCTGCTCTACGGACACCTGGATAAACAACCCGAGATGTCTGGTTGGCTCGAAGGTCTTGGCCCGTGGACACCCGTGCTGGATGGTGACCGCCTGTATGGTCGCGGTGGTGCCGATGATGGTTATGCCCTGTTTGCCTGCCTGACCGCCATTGAGGCACTACACGAACAGGCAATCCCCCACGCACGTTGTGTGGTCATTATCGAAGCCTGCGAGGAAAGTGGCAGCCCTGATCTACCCCACTACATGGAGGCACTATCGGATCGGATCGGCACACCCGATCTGGTCATTTGCCTTGATTCCGGATGTGGTAATTATGAACAACTCTGGTGCACCACCTCCCTCCGGGGCTTGATTGGTGGTGAGCTGACAATTGAAGTCCTTGATGAAGGTGTGCATTCGGGTGATTCCAGCGGGATTGTGCCCTGCAGTTTTAGGATCTTGAGACAACTCATGGATCGAATAGAAGATGCATCGACAGGTTTCATTCAAGACAGCGCATTCAATGTGGACATCCCACACAAACGTATTGAACAAGCCAGAAATGCCGCAGCCATGATGGGGGATGAGGTATTTAACCGTTTCCCTTTTAAGGAACAGACAGAACCTGTACAAAATGATCCTGCCGAATTGATTCTTAACCGTAGCTGGCGTCCTGCAATGACGATCATTGGTGCCGATGGCTTACCCGATATTCAGTCCGCTGGCAATGTGATGCGACCGAAGACCACGGTCAAATTATCCATGCGCCTACCACCGACTTGTGATGCAGAAGTGGCCTCTGAAAAACTCAAGACCCTGCTCGAAGAGAATCCACCGTATCATGCAAGTGTCTCATTCACACCGGATTGGACAGCATCAGGCTGGATGGCCCCCGAGAGTGATCCCTGGTTGGAGGAAGCCATTGATAAAGCCTCCATGAGATTCTTCGATAAACCTGCCGTGCATATGGGTGAAGGCTGGTCAATCCCTTTTATGGGTATGCTGGGGGAAAAATTTTCCGATGCACAATTTTTAATTACTGGTGTACTTGGCCCCGGTTCCAATGCCCATGGACCTAATGAGTTCCTGCATATTCCCATGGCCAAAAAACTTACTGCCTGTATCGCCAGCATCATTGCAGATCACTTTAATCAATAAGTGTTTACCAGTTCGACGGAATACTTAGGAGAAATAAAAAATGCAAACAGGTGTTATTGGTTTAGGTGCCATGGGCGCTTATATGGCGATCAACTTTCACAAGGCAGGTTCACTACATCGAATATGGAATCGTTCCCGGGAAAAGGCCGAGACCATTGCTAAAAAAACCGGTGTTGAAATTGCGAACTCTCCTGAACAACTGGCCAAAGAATGCGAGCTAATTATTACCTGCGTCTCTCGTGACGAGGATGTACTGAGCGTCATCGAACGCATTTCTACCAACATCAAACCGGGAACCATTGTTATAGACACGTCTACTGTCGCTGCAGACACCGCAAAAAAGGCTGCTGAAATATTACTCAAGCAAGGCGCGCATTTGCTCGACTGTCCGGTCTCAGGCGGTGTGGAAGGTGCAAAAAATGGTTTGCTGGCGATGATGGTCGGGGGCGATAAGTCCGCACTTGATCGCGCACGGCCTACCCTTGAAGCAATTGCGGCTAATATTGCCTACATTGGCCCGACGGGCAGTGGACAGGCATGCAAGGCAGTGAATCAACTGATGGCGGCAGGCATTAATCAAGCGGTGACTGAAGCATTGGCTTTCGGTGAAGTCATGGGGCTTGCTATGGACAGGGTGGTTGACATTGTCGCGTCGGGCGCTGCAGGTAACTGGTTTCTCGATCACCGGGGAAAAACCATGCTGGCAGACAGTTACGCACCCGGATTTAAACTGACGCTGCATCATAAGGATCTGGGGATCTGTCAGTCCATGCTGAAGAACACTTGTGATGCAAGCCTGCCCATGATTGAGATGACACTGATACATTATCAACGACTGATGGATGAAGGTTATGGTGACGAAGATATCTCCGCTCTATTTCGCCTGAAAAAGAAGCAACTGGCTGGGCCGCCTGATTAATCCACAAGGCTAATTTAGGGTTAATGTGAGCAAAATCAAGAACTCAACCATCATCGCACGGTCAATACGTAGTCAGGATGCAATCAACGACTGATTGACGATGCACATTTTTTATGCACAATGGTCGCGCCTGACACAAGTTCAACCATTGTGACTAATTGATTTAATCCCAACTTTAATGCAGACAAACAGGTAAATAGCTTGACTGAGAATACGCAACAGACACTCATCGAGGTGAAGTCCCTCGACAAAAAATTCGGTGCTATACATGCCGTGAGGAACCTTTCATTCTCCGTCAAAAAGGGCGAGATACTGGGTTTTCTTGGTCCCAATGGGGCAGGTAAAACCACCACCATGAAAATGATCACGGGTTTTCTGGAGCCTACATCTGGCACTGTCACCGTATGTGGCCATGACGTTCTTGAAGATCCCATCGCGGTCAAAGAAAAAATTGGTTACCTGCCTGAAGGCGCACCCTCTTATGGCGAAATGACGGTAAAAGGCTTTCTCGATTTTATTGCTGATATCCGTGGACTGAAGGGCCAAGACAAACAAAATCGTGTTGATGCAATCATCAAAAAAATCAATCTCGAAACGGTGCGCAATCAAACGATTGATACTTTATCCAAAGGGTTTAAACGACGTGTGGGGGTTGCTCAGGCGTTGATGCACGATCCTGAAGTGTTGATTATGGATGAGCCCACAGATGGTCTTGACCCAAATCAAAAGCATGAAGTGCGTACCCTCATCAAGGAAATGGTGGCACATAAAGCCATTATTATATCCACACACATAATGGAAGAAGTCGATGCCATCTGTACGCGCGCAATTATTATTGCCTCAGGCCAACTCCTCTTTGATGGCACACCTAAGGAATTGTTAGCCAAATCGGTCACTGGTCGTATGGACGATGTCTTTCGTCAAATCACGACAGATTTTTATGCAGAAAAAGGTGAGGTGGCACAGTCATGAATAACATTAGTGCTATCTTTAAACGAGAATTTGCCGGATATTTTTCTACCCCCGTAGCATACGTTTTTATCGTCATTTTTCTTTTCCTGACAGGCGTATTTACATTCTACATTGGCGCTTTCTATGAAAGGAACCAGGCTGATCTGGAACCTTTCTTCCGCTTTCATCCCTGGCTGTACCTATTCCTGATCCCAGCCATTGCCATGCGTCTTTGGTCGGAAGAAAGAAAGTCAGGCACCATTGAATTATTGATGACCCTACCCATCCCGATTCATCATGCAGTAATTGGTAAATTCCTCGCGGCATGGTGTTTCACTTCAGTCGCTCTAGTGCTGACCTTTCCCATGTGGATCACTGTCAATTATCTTGGCACCCCGGATAACACGGTGATTCTGGCCAGCTATATTGGCAGTCTGCTCATGGCCGGTGGTTTTCTGGCAATAGGTTCCTGTGTCTCTGCGATTAGCAAAAGTCAGGTGATTGCCTTTGTCATCAGTCTGGTCATTTCCTTCCTATTTTTATTGAGTGGTTTTCCATTGGTACTGGATTTTTTCAGTGGCTGGGCACCACAAGCTGTGGTTGATGCGATTGCGTCCTTCAGCTTTCTCACCCATTTTGAATCAATTAAAAAAGGAGTGATCGACCTACGTGACATTATCTACTTCGCAGCACTGATCAGCTTCTGGCTTTACGCCAACGTCGTTGTTATTGATGCAATGAAAGCCAATTGAGGAATTTAGAAAATGAATAAAAACATTACCTCAACAACAGGCCTTGCGTTGGCAGCCGCCCTGTTTGTTGCCATTATCATTCTGGCTAATGCGACGCTCACTAGTTGGCGTCTCGACCTGACAGAAAATAAATTATTTACCCTCTCTGAAGGCACATTGAATATTTTGCACACGCTTGAGGAACCGGTAAGACTGGATTTCTATTTCTCGCAGAAAGCCATGATTGGGAACCCTGCCTTGATGAATTACGGTGTCAGGGTACGTGACATGTTGCTGGAATACGAAGCACATTCAAATGGCATGCTGGAATTGAATATCATTGACCCTGAAGTTTTCTCGGAAGAAGAGGATCAGGCTGTCGCCAGTGGCATGCAAAGTGTGCCGCTGAACAATGCGGGTGACCGTGCCTATTTTGGCCTGCTGGGCACCAATTCGACGGACGATGAAAAGATAATTCCTTTTTTCCATTCCGGCAAGGAGTCAGCACTGGAATATGATATTACCAAGCTCCTTTATAACCTCGCCTATCCTGAGAAAAGAGTCATCGGCATCATCAGTTCATTACCCATTTATGGTGATGAAAAACAGAAGCTGCCCAGGTGGACCATTACCGATATGATTGAAGAGTTTTTTGAAGTACGCGATCTGGGAACCAACACCAGAAATCTTGATGGCCTTGATGTGTTGATGATCATCCATCCAAAAGACCTGAAAGATGAAACGCTGTTTGCCATCGATCAATATGTACTCAACGGTGGTAAGGCAATGATTTTTGTCGATCCTTTGGCTGAAGGCGATCGTAGCATACCTGCGGATCCAGATAGCTCAGTGCTGCCTGACCTGGACTCAGATCTGAACAAATTAACAGAGCAATGGGGCATCACTGTACTCGACCAGAAAATTGTCGGTGATATTAATGCGGCTATGCATGTTCAAACCCGTAGCGCCACAGGCCCACAGGAAGTTACCTACCTTCCCTGGCTAAGACTGGCCAAAGAAAGTTTCAATCAGAACGATTTTGCAACAAGCCAGCTCAATGTGATCCACATGGGTACGGCTGGAATAATTGAGAAGAACGAAGGCAGTACCACTCAATTTACACCGTTGATTGAATCCACCAAACAGTCCATGCAACTGGATCGGGATTTCCTTTTTATTCAGCGCGACCCAAAGATCATTCTTGATAATTTCAAGTCAGAAGAGAAGAAGCAAGTCATTGCAGCACGTATTCAGGGCCATGCAAAATCAGCCTTCCCGGAGGGCTTGCTCGATGATGAAGGGTATCGTAAAGATAATAATGGTGGATCGCTTATCAGTGAAGGGGATATCAACGTGATTGTTATTGCCGATACTGACATTCTTAATGATATGTTCTGGATAAGAAACAAGCCTTATTTCGGTATGAGCCTACCGCAACCGATTGCAAACAACGGTGACTTTGTCATCAATGCACTGGAAAACCTGGCAGGCGGTAATGACCTGGCCAGTCTGAGGACCAGGAGAGAATTCACCCGCCCGTTTGAAAGAGTCGAAACCATCCGCCGCCAGGCGGAACTGGAGTATCGCGAACGCGAACAAAATCTCATGGCAACCCTGGAAGAGGCCGAACAAAAAATACGGGCACTACAACAGGAACAAGGCACAGGAACAGAAGCTGGAGAAGGTGCGTTGTTACTCACGCCGGAACAAAGCGCGGAAATTGAAAAATTTCAAGCACAACGTATTGAGACCCGCAAACAATTACGTGCTGTTCAGCATGACCTAAAGAAAAACATTGAATCGCTTGGTGCCAAATTACGTTTCTTTAATATTGCACTATTGCCCTTATTAATTATTCTGATTTCTATTGGCACAGGTGTTTATCGCGTCACTCGTCACAATTAGTAATAGCAGATTTGATACTCATGAAGCGTCAACAGTTACTGGTTCTTTCTGCAATGACAATTGTTGCCATTGTTGCAGCAGGACTGTTTACTCATACCCGTGCGCCGCAAACAAAAATCGAAAAAGAAACACTATTCCCGGAACTCGCTGGCAAGATCAATGATGTGGCTCGCATAGAAATAACCAGTGAAGACCGCACTGTTATCCTGCAAAAGCAGGATAATCTATGGGTATTACAAAGTGCAGACAACTACCCTGCACAATTTGACAAGATTAAAGATACCGTCATCAGCCTGTCTGAACTCAAGATACTGGCTACAAAAACAGACAAGCCAAAACTTTATCCGGAACTGGGCGTTGAAGGTCTTAGCATTGGAGATTCTGGGGTCAAAAACTCAACTTCACAATTGCTGATACTCAAGGATAAATCTGGCACAACGCTGGCTTCACTTATCATCGGCAAAACGCGAAAAAGCAGTGCAGGGAAAAGCCGGCCAAATCTTTATGTCCGTAAACCAGATGCAAAGAATGCGCTACTGGTAGAAGGTTACCTGCAGATTAAATCACACAATACTGACTGGTATGAACGTCATGTTATCCATATCCCTGCTACACGTATACAGGACGTTAATATCGTAAAAAGTAATGGTGACCACCTAAAAATTAATAAACCATCCGAAGGTGAAACTGAGTTCAAGTTAGTGGAAGGCAAAACAGCCTCACCCTCCGTCCTGCTGAATAGATTAGCCACTTTTTTTGAAGACATGCGTGTCGATGGGGTTCATGCAACCGACAGTTTCGAGTTTCCCGATGGCGCCACTCTCACGACATTTACAACATTTAACGGATTGGTCATCATCGTCAAAAGTTCTCTTATAGAAGAAAATGGTGAAGAAAAAGCATTTGCCCATTTTTTATTCTCAACGGTTACATCAAATACAGAGTCCACCAAACATATAGATTCTGGCGGTGAAAAAATGACAAGCAGTGATTCGGGAACCCTCAGTGTCGAAGAGGAAAGTCGACTCTGGAATGAATATCTAAGCAACTGGGTCTATGAAATCCCTGGCTTCAAGTTTGAGACGCTGGATATTCACGTTGGTCAATTCTCAGAATAATTTAGAGGATAGTTCAGGGATGATTCAAATCCATCGCCTGAAGTAATAGACTGCAAGCATTAGATGTTCAAGCTATACTGCCCCGCGTGATGATACCCAAACTACCTGGAAATGTAGGTTTCAGCAAAATGAGAAGCAACTATATTTAAGGCATGAAACCGAAGAACTAGTCATTTATATCCATGGATGGATTGTATGCAGAAAATGCAGGAGCAATTTTCTGCCTGGTTCAAGGCTTTATAACGAAGAAGATGGTTGCTTCTAGTCTTGCCCTGCGGAAGTTCAGCTAGAAAGCCAGTGCCGCGTTACAACGCTTGTGAAGGACTAGTCATTCACTGCAAGTTGCGCCCTGCTCTGACTTTCTAGCTGAACTCTGAATCCTGCATTTCCAGGTAGTTTGGGTATATAACTCAGAATAAGCGGATTTTACCGTGACAAAAACAAGTAAAAACAATTTGCTGACATTTCAAGATATTATCTCCCAACTGCAACATTTCTGGGCAGATCAAGGTTGTATTATTGAACAACCCTACAGCATAGAGATGGGAGCGGGGACATTTCATCCCTCAACTTTCTTACGTGCCATCGGACCAGAACCATGGCGTACAGCCTTCGTACAACCTTCTCGCAGACCCACTGACGGACGCTATGGAGAGAACCCCAATCGCTTACAACACTATTATCAATTTCAGGTCCTGTTAAAACCTTCCCCCGATGAGATTCAGGCGCTTTATCTCGAGTCATTGGAATATCTCGGCATTGATCCACTGGTCCATGATATCCGTTTTGTAGAAGATAACTGGGAATCACCTACTCTCGGGGCCTGGGGATTAGGCTGGGAAGTCTGGCTGGATGGAATGGAGATTAGCCAATTCACCTATTTTCAACAGGTCGGCGGACTGGACTGTTCACCTGTCTCAGGCGAACTCTCCTATGGACTGGAACGCATGGCAATGTATTTGCAGAACAAGGACAGTGTCTTTGACTTGCTGTGGGGCAAGACGCCAGAAGGTGAAATCAGTTACGGCGACATTTATCATCAGAATGAAGTAGAAATGTCGACCTATAATTTTGAACTTGCAGATACTGATTCACTGTTTCAATGGTTTGATACTTGTGAATCTGAATGTATGAAATTAATCGAGAAAGATTTGCCACTACCGGCTTATGAAATGGTCTTAAAAGCATCTCATTCCTTTAACTTACTCGATGCCAGACACGCAATCTCTGTGACTGAGAGGCAGCGTTTCATTTTGCGCGTGCGGACTTTATCCAAAGCAGTCGCGCAGGCATATTATGAAAGCCGTGAGACCCTGGGCTTCCCATTAGTCAGGGCATAAATAGAATTAGCCACAGAAGCAACCCATGACAAAACAAACATTACTGCTCGAAATTGGAACAGAGGAACTTCCACCCAAGGCATTATTAAATCTTGCCACCGCCTTCGCAGATGGCATGCGTGACGGACTCGACAAAGCAGAACTTGGATTTACAGAAATCAACCATTATGCCTCACCGAGACGCCTGACCGTGATGATCACGGAGTTGGTTACAGCCCAGGCAGATAAAGAAATTTTAAAAAGAGGGCCGGCCATTAAAGCCGCATACGATGATGAAGGTAAACCCACATCCGCTGCATTAGGTTTTGCAAAATCCTGTGGTGCGGACATCGCTGATCTTGAAATATTGGAAACGGATAAAGGCAGCTGGTTATCTTATCTGGCTCAGGAAACAGGGGAAAAGACGGTCAAGCTAATACCTGAAATCGCAGAAACCGCCCTGTCCAGATTACCTATCCCTAAAAAAATGCGTTGGGGAACGGGGAGCATTGAGTTTGTCCGACCTGTGCATTGGGTTGTCGCAATGTTCGGCAAAGAAACCATCGACTGCTCCATACTTGGAATCAAAGCGGGAAAACAGACCTTTGGTCACAGGTTTCACCACCCTGGCCCAATCAAACTGAAATCGGCTGAAAGTTACCTCCAGCAACTGGAAGAAACTGGCAAAGTTATTGCAGATTTTGATCGTCGTAAAACACTGATCAAAAATGCCGTCGAAAAAGTCGCTGCAGAAGCAAACGGTAAAGCAATTCTCGATAAAGATTTGCTTGATGAAGTTACTGCGTTGGTTGAGTGGCCCGTTGTGTTTTCAGGGGTCTTCGATAAGAAATATCTGGCCTTGCCAAATGAAGTCTTGATTGCCACCATGCAAGGACAGCAAAAATATTTCCCGGTCGTCGATAAAGAGAATAATTTACTTCCTTGCTTTATTGCCGTCACCAATATTGAGAGCAAATCCCCTGATATAATACGACTGGGGAACCAACGTGTGATTACACCTCGATTGAGTGATGCCGAATTTTTCTGGCAACGCGATAATAAAATACCACTCGCTGATCTGAGAAAGAAATTAGGCGATGTTGTCTTCCAGCAAAAATTGGGTAGCCTGCATGATAAATCAGAACGCATCATTTCGCTTGCTTCCTATATGGCCAATTTACTTGGCGCCGACACAACACTTGCTGAGCGGGCTGCAGCACTGAGTAAATGTGATTTACTTACCGATATGGTTAGAGAGTTTCCAGAATTGCAAGGTGTCATTGGGCGCTACTACGCAACAAACAATGGTGAAGACAAGGAAGTTGCAACGGCACTTGATGAACAGTACATGCCCCGCTTTGCAGGTGATCAAATACCGCAAAGCAAAACCGGTCAGATAATTTCAATTGCAGACAAACTTGACACGCTGGTCGGGATCTTCGCGATTGGTAAAGCACCCACGGGCGATAAGGATCCGTTTGCATTAAGGCGTGCAGCATTGGGTGTATTACGCATCATGATCGAAGGTAAACTTGAACTTGATCTGGAAGCTTGCCTGAAAAAAGCTGTAGGAAATTATAACGACGCGCTCTTCAAGGATCAGCTCGCCAGGTCTGATCTTGTTGTTCAAATATTCGATTTCATGATGGAACGTCTGCGCCGCTATTATATTGATCAGAATATCTCGCCTGATAATTTTGAAGCTGTATTGATGCGCCGCCCGAGTCAACCCTACGACTTTCATCGGCGACTCAATGCGGTTGTTCAGTTCAGAAAACTACCGGAATCAGAAAGCCTGGCGGCAGCCAATAAACGCATTGGAAATATCCTGAAACAGGTAGAAAATCATGACAATATTAAGTTCAGTCATGATCTGCTAAAAGAAGATGCCGAACAAAAGCTCGCTAACGCACTTGATTCGATCAGGGAAAAAGTGACCCCGCTATTGGACAATGGTGAATATGAACATGCATTGAGTGAGCTTGCTGGCCTCAAGGATGAAGTAGATACATTTTTTGATGATGTCATGGTGATGTGTGATGACGAGGCCCTGAAAAATAACCGGCTTGCATTATTACTCCAACTAAGTAATCTGTTTCTGAAAACGGCAGATATATCCAGACTTCAAAACTAGGATAAACTTCAAGAACCAGGAAATCACAGGGTTATGTCATTAATCATTCTTGATCGAGATGGTGTTATCAATTACGACACAGCTGATTTCATTAAATCGGAAGATGAATGGATACCTATACCCGGCAGCCTGGAAGCAATTTCACAACTTTCCCAAAACGGTTATCGCATCATAGTTGTCAGTAATCAGTCTGGTATTTCGCGCAAAAAAATTACCATTACTGATCTAAATGCAATTCACCAGAAAATGATGGCGTATCTTGCCCAATTTGGGGGCTCAATTGAGGCCATTTTTTTCTGCCCACATGGACCAAGAGAAGGCTGTGACTGTCGCAAGCCAAAACCCGGCATGTTGTTTGATATAGCCAAGAGGCTGCATATATCTCTCAAAGATGTATATTTTGTGGGTGACAGTCAACGTGACATAGATGCTGCAGAGGCAGCAGGTGCAAAACCAGTATTAGTCAGGACCGGTAACGGTGCCGTGTTGGATGATAGTGGGAATGTAGCAGTTGATGTCCCTGTTTATACTGATCTGGCTGAGTTTGTAAATAAATTATTAAGCAATGCTGCTTAGGTCATTACTTTTTTATATGGGGTTAATCTCCTCTACGATGTTTATCGTGCCCTTTTGTCTGCTTATTTTCCCATTACCTTTTGCTAAACGTTATTACTTTGTGACCCGCTGGACAGCATTTAATCTATGGTGGTTAAAAATTACCTGTGATTTAAAACACTCGATCGAAGGTCTGGAAAATATTCCCGCCAATGCCTCAATCATCATGAGTAAACATCAATCAGCGTGGGAAACACTGGCAATACAATTAATCTTCCCTACACAGGTCTGGATATTGAAACGCGAGTTGCTGTGGATCCCTGTTTACGGCTGGGGATTGGCGTCCATGCAACCGATTTCTATCGATCGTGGCTCTGCGGTTACAGCTTTCAGACAAATTGTAAAACAGGGATGTAAACGATTGGCGGAAGGATACTGGGTTGTCATTTTCCCGGAAGGCACTCGCGTTGCTCCAGGACAAACAAAAAAATACCTGCCCGGTGGTGGCATGTTAGCTGAAAAATCCGGCGTCTCTATTATACCTATTGCACATAACGCAGGTTATTTTTGGCCAAGAAACAGTATCTCCAAAAAATCAGGAACCATACAGATGGTCATTGGGCCCGCAATTGAGCCTAAAGGTAAAACTGCAACTGAAATCACAAATGAAGTAGAGAAGTGGATCGAGGACACGGCAAACAAACTTCCGAAGCCAGGCTAAATTGTTTAAACAAACTGGCAACACTTAAGAATTCCCTTTATACCCAAACCACCTGGAAATGTGGGCTTCAGAGTTCAGGTAGAAAGTCAGAGCACAGGTTACTTGTTCCAGACGTAACCTAAGTACCTACATCCATGTAGGCAAGGCGCAACTCGCAGTGAATGACTAGTCCTTCATAAGAGTTATAACGCGGCACTGGCTTTCTACCTGAGCTCCCGCAGGGCAAGATGAGAAACAACCATCTTCTTCGTTCTAAAACCTTGAACCAGGCAGAAAATTGCTCCTGCATTTTCTGTATACAATCCATCCATAGATATAAATGAATAGTTCTTCGGCTTTATGCCTTGAATATGGCTACTTCTCGTCTTGCTGAAACCTACATTTCCAGGTAGTTTGGGTATATACCAGGTTCAATGCACTGTCGTTATGACGCTAAATAATGGGTTAGAATGAGCAACTTTAACTGACAGGAATATTTAACGATGTGCGAGCTTTTGGGTTTGAATGCAAATGTCCCTACAGATATATGCTTTAGTTTCAAAGGACTGGTACAGCGTGGTGGTAAAACAGGGCCTCATAAGGATGGCTGGGGTATCAGTCTGTATGAGGGCCGTGGCAGTCGCTCGTTTCATGATCCCCGAGCCAGTGTAGCATCAGAGATTGCTGAGCTTATTCAGCGTCATTCCATCAAAAGCAAAATTATCATCAGTCATATACGAAAGGCAAACCGAGGCAAGGTCTGCCTGGAAAATACCCATCCTTTTTCGAGGGAGCTTTGGGGATGTAGTTGGGTATTTGCACACAATGGACAGTTAAAAGGGATTAAAAAGCGTCCTCTAACATTTTACCAACCTATCGGGGCAACAGATAGTGAACATGCATTTTGCTGGATGATGGGTCAAATCAGAGAAAAATTTCCTGAAAAAACAAAAAACATTAAGGCGTTATGGAAAACGATTCATGCATTGGCAAAAGACATTAATCAGTTGGGTGTCTTCAGTTTTTTATTAAGCGATTCCCGCTATCTATATGCCTATTGTACGAACAATATGTGCTGGATCACTCGTCGCCATCCATTTGGAAAGGCACGTCTGATTGACACCGGGGAAATTATAGATTTCAGGGAACATACGACAGCAAAAGACGTCGTCACAGTAGTTGCTTCTCGGGCACTAACCGATAATGAAGAATGGACACTAATGGGGAAAGGCGAATTTAAAATATTCCAGAATGGTCACGCTCTGTCTTATTGATAATTAACAGGAATAGTTGCTATTCCTGTTAATTATCAATAAGACAGAAGGTGTTGTTCTAAATTGGTTGATTACGGTATATTTCGTAAAATTGACTCCATCCTTTTTTTTACTCATGATTATGAAGTTTCAAAACTTAACTATGTTCGTCTCATTTTAAGGATTATATTATCTGCGATGAAAGATAAAAAATTTCGTATTGAAAAAGACAGTATGGGTGAAATGCAAGTACCCGCTAATGCATTATATGCAGCGCAAACTCAAAGAGCTGTTGAAAATTTTCCTGTAAGTGGATTAACTATGCCGAGAGCGGTAATCCGTGCCCTGGGTTTGATAAAAGCGTCGGCGGCAATTGCTAACCAGGAACTGGGATTACTGGAATCAGACATGGCTGAAGCTATCAAGGCAGTCGCTAATGAAGTGGCTGATGGGAATCATGATGAGCATTTTCCGGTGGATATCTTTCAAACCGGGTCAGGCACCAGTTCCAACATGAATGCCAATGAGGTGATAGCCAATCTGGCCAGTCAACGACTGGGCCGCAAGGTACATCCCAATGATCATATTAATATGGGACAGAGCAGTAATGATGTAATCCCAACGGCCATCCATGTTGGTGGCAGTTTGCTGGCAAGTGAATCTCTATTACCGGCCCTTGAATACCTTGCCGATACTATTCATGCACGTCTTTCTGAAATGAATAGTTTTGTCAAGACCGGGCGTACCCATTTAATGGATGCCATGCCTGTTACTCTTGCTCAAGAGATGAGTGGTTGGGAAACGCAAATAAAACAAGGTCATCAGCGCATCACTTCGGCACTGGAAAGATTGTCTGCTTTACCAATAGGGGGTACGGCGGTCGGTACCGGGATCAATGCAGATCCTAAATTTGGAAAAAAAGTTACCGCAAATCTATCTGCCGCAACAGGGATTAAATTTACCACAAAGGAAAATTATTTTGAAGGCTTAAGTACACAAGATGCTGCAGTTGAAATGAGTGGCCAGCTTAAGACCGTGGCTGTTAGTCTGATGAAGATAGCTAATGATCTACGTTGGATGAATAGTGGACCGCTGGCAGGATTAGGAGAAATTGCCCTGCCATCATTACAGCCAGGCAGTAGCATAATGCCTGGCAAGGTTAATCCGGTAATACCTGAAGCAGTCTGTATGGTGTCTGCACAGGTAATCGGTAACGACGTTACGATCACAGTTGCTGGACAGTCAGGTAACTTTCAATTGAATGTCATGTTACCGGTCATTGCCTATAATCTAGCACAAAGTATGGAGATACTTGCCAATGTTTCACGTCTATTGGCAGATACAGCAATTGCAGGTTTTACCGTGAACCAGGATCAAATGAATAAGGCATTGGAGCAAAATCCAATCCTGGTAACGGCGCTGAATTCTGTGATTGGCTATGAAAAAGGCGCTGCGATTGCCAAGAAAGCTTACGCCGAAAGCCGATCTGTAAAAGAAGTTGCAAAGGAAATGACAGATCTTTCTGATGAAGAACTTGATCGATTACTTGATCCGGCGGAACTGACTAAAGGCGGGATAAAAAAGTAAATTATTATTGAATTAATTTCTTTATTATCAATTCATAGATTGAAGACAGTGTTAATAAATCATCTATCTTTACACATTCATCAATCTTGTGAATAGTTTGATTTAGTGGCCCCAGTTCCACTACCTGGGCCCCGGTGGGCGCAATAAAACGGCCATCTGAGGTGCCGCCAGCGGTGGAGAGTTCAGTTTCATAGCCAGCGACTTCACTGATGGCTTCCCTGACGGCATCAACCAGACTGCCTTCCGGTGTAAGGAACGGATTGCCGGAAAGTTTCCAGCTTAATTCATAATCGAGTTTATATTTATCAAGAATTGCCTCTGTTTGTGCTCTGAGTTCTTCTTCGGTTATTTCGGTACAAAAGCGATAGTTAAACAGAACCTCCACTTCTCCCGGAATGACATTATCTGCACCAGTCCCGGAATGAATATTTGATACCTGAAAAGAAGTGGGTGGATAAAATTCATTGCCCTCGTCCCACACCTTGGCACAAAGCTCATTCAGGGCAGGGCTCAATTTATGTATGGGATTTTCTGCCAGATGCGGATAGGCAACATGACCTTGAATGCCACGGACGATTAATTTCCCACCGAGTGAACCTCGACGACCATTTTTAACTACATCCCCCACTTTCTTTTCACTGGTAGGTTCCCCCACCAGGCACCATTTGATCTTGATATTATTTTCTTCCAGATAATCTACAACCTTGCGAGTACCATTGATGGAGGGCCCTTCTTCATCACTGGTAATGAGTAAGGCAATGGTTCCTTGATGATCAGGATGCTCATCAGTGAATCTTTCAACTGCAGTCACGAACGCAGCTATACCGCTTTTCATATCAGCAGCACCGCGACCATAAAGCATACCGTCTCTAATTTCCGGTACAAAGGGGTCAGAGTTCCATTGATCTAATGGCCCAGTCGGGACAACATCAGTGTGTCCCACAAAGGCAAATACAGGGTCGCCTTCACCCCGCGTGATCCATAGGTTATCGACATCATCAAAACGCAGATGATTTGCCTTGAAGCCTATGGCTTCTAATCTCTCAGCCAACATAACCTGACAACCACCATCTTCAGGCGTCACTGAACGTCTACTGATCAGGTCTTTGGCTAATTCAAGGGTTGTTTCCATAAGTTACAAAAAATAGATCCTGTCCGGATGTGGAATTAATGTCGGGGACATTCTAAGTGATATTTAAATTCCTGCAATGGTGAAATTATCAATCAATTTATATATATATTGTTCAGATCATTCAAACAGGGGTATTGAGAGCTATACTTAGTTGTATAGGTTATTTTTTTGCTTCAATTTTCAAAAGAGAGGGGGACTGTGAAATGTCATCAACTAAACTGAAAGAATACCTGGATCAGGAAAATGTCAAATATACCACCATTAAGCATTCAACGGCTTATACAGCACAGGAGATTGCGCAACTTGCACATATTTCCGGCGACGAAATGGCAAAAACAGTCATTGTAAAAATTGATGGTAAACAGGCTATGGTTGTATTGCCTGCCCCGGATCATATCGATCTTGAATTATTGAAAGGTGCCTTAGGGGCAAAGAAGGTCAGTCTTGCGACTGAAATAGAATTCATGCCTCAGTTTTCAGAGTGTGAAATTGGTGCCATGCCACCATTTGGTAACCTTTATGATATGGATGTCTACGTTGAAGAGGCCTTAAGCCAGGACAAGATGATTGCATTCAATGCATGTTCACATAATGAGTTGATTGAAATCTCATATGAAGACTTTGCACGTCTGGTTAAACCTAAAGTCATGAGGATATCAACACAATATTCATCTGCAGTGGCCTGATAAAGTGATGTTTTAGCTTGTAGGTGATTGTTTGTAGTCATTACCCAAAAACTGCGAGTAATTCTCCGATCAGGTTTCGTTGGTCTGTATTGCAGCTAATGGTGCGCCTGACCTTAAATTTTTCCATTGTAGCACCTGCCTCGAGATACAATTCCCTTGCTGTTGGTGTATTGTGATTTGAGATCACAACCTGTATCCCTTTTGCTGAAAGTCTGCTCGCCCAGTCAGCCAGTGCAATTTGATCATCCCAGTTGAATCCACCAGTACTGTAATCGGTGAAGTTGGCCGTTTTACTCAATGGGATATAAGGTGGGTCGCAATAGACAACATCATGTTTTGTGACACGACGTAGGGTATCTGAAAAACCAGCACAGATAAATTCGGCGTTTTTTGCCTTATGAAAAAAATTTAACATTTCATTTTGTGGGAAGTACGGTCTGCTATAACGACCAAAAGGCGTATTGAATTTACCTTTGGAATTATAGCGACAGAGTCCATTGTAACAATGACGATTTAGATAAAGAAACAGGGCTGATTTTAATCGTGACTCCGTAGCAGCATTAAACTCTCCTCTAAACCTGTAGTATTTATCTTCGTTATTATTTTTCTGTGTAAAAAATGTTTTGCAATAATCGATGAAAATAGGGCCTTCTGATTGCAGATGCCGATAGAGATTTATCAGGTCCTCATTTGTATCTGCCAACAGATATTCCTGATAGTCAGTATTCAGAAACACAGCCGCTGAACCAACAAAGGGCTCAACCAGTCGTTTACCTTGGCCCAGTTTTTTTTTGATTCGGTTCGTTAAGCGGTATTTACCACCCGGCCACTTAAGAAACGGTTTGGAAGTCTGTATGTTATTCAAATTTCTTCCAATGTTTGTGCCTTGATACTCAAGGCATGGATTTCTGATCGCATTAAATCATCTACGGCCAAATAGACCATGCGATGTCGTTGAATGGCGGATTTGCCCGCGAACTTATCTGAGACGATAGTCACGCTAAAATGACCGGCACCGCTGGCTGCTCCCACGTGACCTGCATGCATATGTGATTCGTCAACAATGTCGATGTGCGTAGGTGATAATTCACGTTCGAGCCGAGATTTAATTTCTGCAATACGATCCATAATAATTCTCTATTAGTGCAGAACGATCCTAGAAGACTTTTTTAAAAGGTTTTACAATCACGTTTTCATAAACGCCTGCGGCGATATAGGGATCTTCATCTGCCCACATTTGTGCTGCTTCCAGAGAATCAAACTCTGCAACAATTAAACTCCCTGTAAATCCAGCTGGCCCCGGATCTTCGCTATCAATGGCTGGGTGTGGTCCGGCGATCAGCATGCGACCTTCATTCTGCAGTGCCTGTAGTCGGGCAATATGATCAGCACGGACACTCATGCGTTTTTCCAGACTATCTTCAACATCTTGGCTAATTACGGCATAAAACATTCATGGTTACTCCTCTAATTTTTCAGTCTTGGTACTGGCCTCTGTTTCTTCGGTATCTTCTTTTGGTTCGATCATATAACGCGATAGATATACTACCAGTCCAATCATGAAGACAAAATTGAT
>Ga0209980_10000440_pt1 | contig 22370 bp, 21 predicted proteins | sample CR02metaG_FD_183611 | JGI IMG/M metagenome (GOLD analysis project Ga0209980, IMG submission 183611) | Deep subsurface microbial communities from Mariana Trench to uncover new lineages of life (NeLLi) - CR02 metaG (SPAdes) (version 2) | ecosystem: Environmental > Aquatic > Marine > Ocean trench...
GTCATATTTGCTGACAAAGCAATGCACTGTACTGTTAGCACACAACCGAGTTCATCTCATGGAAGCTTTGAAGCACAAAGGACTTCCACCGTTTGTGATTATTAATTACAAAAATCTTTAAGTTGTTTTCCATTATCACAAAATTTATTTAATTATTTTTTACAAATAAATATATTACAGTAATTGAAAATGGTTTTAGAAGTACAGAATCTTGTAAAAGAATTCAGATCCGGCTTTTTAAGAAAAAGAATAAAAGTTCTTAATGATATAACCTTTAGCGTTGAACCAGGTGAAGTATTTGGCATTGCCGGGCCAAATGGAGCCGGTAAAACAACAATTTTCAAATGTATACTTGGATTTATTAAACCTACATCTGGTAGTATAAGAATATTTCAAAAACCCAGCGATCACTCCGAACTCAAAAAACTTCTTGGATATTTGCCAGAAAACCCTTATTTTTACGAATATTTATCCGGTTTCGAACTTATGAAATATATGGGAAAACTACATGGTATAGAAGGTAAATTATTGAGCAAGAGAATTGACGAACTATTAGAGAAGGTAAACTTAACATCCGCATCCAAAGTCCAACTTAGAAAATATTCAAAAGGCATGCTGCAGAGAATAGGTATTGCACAGGCATTGATAAACGATCCCGAATTCATTATATTTGATGAACCCATGAGTGGATTGGACCCTCTTGGACGAAGAGAAGTAAGAGATTTAATTTTAGAACTTAAAAAGAGTGGGAAAACAGTAATACTTAGTTCTCATATCTTATCTGACCTTGAAGCATTGTGTGATAAAGTTTGTTTTATTTTTAGAGGAAAAGTAATGAAGTTGGGTAGTATATATGACTTATACAACGAGATAGATTCAGAGTATGAGGCGGTCGTACAGAAAAGTAATGCAGACCTATCAGTACTAGAGAAAATTGACACAATAAAATATGAACAAAGGGAAGACTATGTAGTAATTAATTTTAGTGAAAAACATAAAAGCTCAGTTATAGAATTTATACAACGTAACAAAATGAATCTTGTTTCAATGCATCCAATTAGAACATCTTTAGAGAATATTTATGATCAATATTCAGATGATACTCAAATAAAATAGTCTATGTTGAATAGGATTTTAGTTGTTGCCTATAATACTTTTATAGAGGCCGTAAGAGACAGAATATTATATTCATTAGTAATATTTTCATTTTTAATGATCATAGGGTCATTAGTTGTAACTAGTATTTCTGCTGAACAGTATAACAAAATCGTTAAAGATATAGGTCTTACAACTATTTCATTAATTGGTATTTTAATATCAATTTTTTTAGGAATGAATGTTGTATATAAAGAGATTGAGAAGAAAACAGTCTATAATATTTTCTCTAAACCTGTAAGAAGATTTGAATTTATTTTAGGGAAATACCTGGGGATTTCTTTTACATTACTTGTAATAACTATATCTATGTCAATTATTTTGTCTTTAATCGTTATATATTTCGAGACAAAGTATAAATCTTTTATCTTCTATCATTATGGAGGCAGTTATTATGCGCAGTATATATGGGCAATATATTTTACTTATCTGGAATTTTTAATTGTGATAGCGCTGAGCCTGGTATTCTCCAGTTTTGCAACCCCAGTTATGACTGTATTATTTGTTTTACTAACCTTTATTATTGGGAGATTCTCTGCTGATATTAGACTATTTTCAGAATTTGTAAAAGACCCATTTGCAAGCTACATGACTGAATTTATCTATAGAATTATACCCCACCTTGATCAATTTAATTTAAGAACCCAGGCAGTATATGGAGGAGAGGTTAGTTTTTTTCTCATATACAACACTACTATTTATGCATTTATATATTGTATTGCGCTTTTAATACTTTCAATAATTATTTTTGAAAAAAAAGAGTTTGAGTAACCTCCATTAAATGTATTACAAAAAATATAGTGGGCTTATTGGACTAGTAATAATATTCTTTTTGATAATGCTTTCTTTGCCTTTTCAATACAGAATTGAAAAATCATATGATAATTTTGATATCATTGAACAGTCACTCCTTGTTTCTTCTTCATCACTAAAAAAAATGTCTTTAGGATATGATGCATTTGTTGCTGATATTTATTGGATAAGAGCTTTGCAATATTTTACCAATACAAAAGATTACTATGGAAAATCAGAACAACTCTATAAATATTTTGATATTATCACAGACCTTGATCCAAAATTTGTCAACGCTTACAGATTTGGGGGAAGCTTCCTCGCTGAAAAATCCCCTATCGGACTATCCGAGATAGAGCTGGGAATTAAGTTGTTTGATAAAGGAAGAAGAAATAATCCAGAAAATCACAGAATAGTATTGGATGAGGCATTTGTTTATTTTATATATACCAAAGACTATGAAAAAGCATCTGAGTTATTTAATGAAGCTTCAGAAATAGTATCATCCGAAAACAGGAAAGCTTCTTTGAAAGGTATGGCTGCACTTGCCCTGTCCAAAGCAGGAAACATAGAACTTTCAAAAAAAATATGGACATATATATATAAAACCTCAACAAATGAAAGCAGGAAAAAATTTGCGTTGGGTAATATCAAAGAACTAAGAACAATGGAAATTGAAAATAAACTTACTCAAGACTTAAATCGTTATTATTCTGATAAAGGGTTTTTCCCCGAAAACATAGATGCCCTTTTAGAATACAGTAATTTTAGCACAATTCCCGAAGATACTATAGGCAGTGAATTCATCATTTTAGAAAATAATACTGTCCGAAATAAAAAACTTGCTGATAATAATTACAAGTATGCTTTGGGCTTGTTAAATGCACGAATTTACAGGTATAGGAGGCTATACGACAGATTCCCAAAGAGCTTAGAAGAATTACGCTCATTTGTAGAGCAAGGTCCTCTTATTGATTTCCCTGAACATCCTTATGGAAAAGATTATGAGTACGACGCAACTACCGGAAAGATAAAATAATAAATGAATTATCTTGTTGCTAAACTAAGTAGTTTAAATGGCAAGATATTCTATTCTATTGTACTTTTTATTGTTTCTTTTGCAATATATATCCCGTCATTAAACAATGATTTTGTTTGGGATGATCAACCTGCAATTGAAAAAAATTTCAAATTTCAATACTTTATAAATATCCTGGAGCCTCATGCTGCTAAAAAAAAGAGCAATTATTATCGTCCAACTATATACCTGTCTTATTTAGTTGATTCTACTATATGGGGTAAAAAGCCATTTGGATATCATTTAAGTAATAATATATTCAATTCGAGTGTAGTAGTCTTATTATTTTGGTTTGTTTATTATTTTTTTAGAAAGATAGGGTACCAAGATCTTGCCTTTGGCTCGGCCCTTATTACTTCTTTCCTGTTTATGGCACACCCCATTCATGTAGAATCGGTATCCTGGGTATCAGCCAGAACAGATGTATTATGTACCTTATTTCTATTGATGGGAATATTGCTGCATATGAAAAGCAGCTCTAAGCTGGTCCTTGTAATTTTTGCATTAGCAGCTTTTTATTTTTCTATGCTCTCAAAAGAGTTGGGGATTTTATTTTTACCATTAATATTGTTGCTCGATCTTGCAACGGGTGAAATAAAAAGAAGGAATTCTATTATAAAATATATATTGTATATATTTTTGGTATTTCTATATTTTCATGTCCGTTCACAAAGTCACGTCAATATCACTAATATATCGGATAAAAATGTAGAAATAGTTGTTGCTGATAACATAGCAAAATATTTCGAGATACTAAAAGTATTAGCAAGTTCATATTATTCCTATATTTACAAACTGTTTTTACCTATTGAATTAAATTCATTTATATATGATGTAACAAAAGATACTTACTATTTGATAGGAGCTTTTTCACTTTTATTATTATTAAGCATCATGTTTATCTTTGCAATATCAAAAAATTTGCCAATAATATATTTCAGTATTTTCTGGATATTATTAACTCTTGGGCCTTCGTCTCTTTTAAGTATTATTAAAATGACTCCCTCATCATTAGCAGAAAGGTATTTATATCTTCCATCGATTGGATTTTGTATCTTAATTGGATATACATTTAACAGATTAATCAAAAATAGTAACTATAAAAAACCTATAGTTATTACGCTGCTTTTAATATTATCTTTTTATGCTATATCAACTATAAATAGACAAAAAGTGTGGAAAAATGATTTAACTCTTTGGAAAGATGCTTCAATTAAATCAGAGAATGCCTGCTTTCCACACAATAATTATGGTACTGCTCTTCGAAAAGCCGGAAGACCTAAAGAGGCAATCAATCAATACATATACGTAAATTACCCTGATATCAAATGCAGGGATCCTGAAAAATCTTTGTTATATAATAACTTTGGGGTTGCTTTATTAGATATAAATAAAACTGATCAAGCCAGAAAACGCTTTGAAGACTCGATTCGTATTCATCAGTACTATTTTAAACCGCATATGAATTTAGGGGCTAGTTACCTCAGTAGCGCGCTGATTTCCAGCTCTTCTGAAGATTTTAAAAGGGCAAAATACTATTTAACAAATGCGGTTGAATTAAAACCATCTTCGGGAGATTCTCATCACTATCTTTCAATAGTTTATAAAGAAACCGGGGAGCTTAACAATGCGGAGATTCATGCAAAGAAAGCTTTGAGATTAGGAATTCCTCCTGCACAAAAAAGGGATGCACTGAGAATATTGGATGAAATTCAAAATTCAGATTTTAAAAAAAATTGATACCTTAATTGGCAAACCAGCCATCTACTTATCCAGGGTTATTAGGCCCAGAAAAAGTGAGTTATTTTTTGGGTCTGGCCAGGCTACTCTCAAGGGCGGAAAACATAATAAACTAAAGATTCTTGTAATACGTCCTGGTGGTATTGGGGATGCGGTTCTCTTGTTTCCCGCCTTAAAAGTGTTAAGGGATGAATATGGAAATTGCCAAATTGATATGCTTGCAGAAAAAAGAAATCAAGGAGTGTTTGAGAATTGTGAATATATTAACAATATTATCTTATATGATCACAAACCCCTAAAATCATTATTAAGAGTCTTTAGCGAAAAGTATGAAATCGTTATAGATACTGAGCAGTGGCATAGGTTAACATCGGTAATTGCTTATTTAACAAGGTCTCCTATAAGGGTGGGGTTTAATACAAACGACAGATCAAAACTATTTACGCATAAGGTAGATTATAGCCATAAAGATTATGAATCTCTCAGTTTTTTAAACCTTGTTTCTGCATTAACTAAAAATAAATATACATTTGATCGAAATAACAAGTTTATATCTGTAGATTATGATAAGTCACCTTGGGTAGTGCAAAAAATTAGAGAATTCAATAAAAAGTGGGATAAAATAATAGGTATTTTTATTGGGGCAACGGTTGTAGAAAGAATGTGGGGTATTAGTAATTTTATAGAAACTGCCAAGCGCCTGGCAGATATGAATATTGGTTTGGTTATTTTAGGGGGAAAGTCAGAAGTAGATGACTCAGCCGAGTTGGAAAAGGCTATAGGAAGTGAAAAATTACTGAACTTTGTTGGAAAAACAACTCTATATGAAACGGCTCTAATCATTTCTAATTTAAACCTGTTTATTTCATCAGACACAGGGTTAATGCACATAGCCTATGGAGTAGGTACACCTACGGTTTCGTTGTTTGGTGCCGGTATTGAACCTAAATGGGGGCCAAAAGGGGATAAGAATATTGTGTTAAATAAAAAACTGTCCTGTAGTCCCTGTACTAAATTTGGTTATACCCCTGAATGTAAAATAAACGTTGCTTGTTTAAGGGATATTAGCGTTGAAGAAGTTATTAGCTCCGCAGCAAAATTGCTAAATATTAACTAAAAACTTCTAATACGTAATTATAAAAAGAGAAGGTTATAAATTAATGCTTAGCAAATCCTCTGCTTTAATTACTTCTGATTTTATGTACGGTTTTATTAGTCCAACTATATCTATCTCATCACAAATGGGGTAAAGGTGGGTTAAAACTATTTTTTTAGGATTAGCCTTATTAGCAATCTCAATAATACCTCTTGGGCTTAGATGGCCTTCTATTTTTTTGTCGTCTGTTGATGAACATTCTATAATTAATAAATCTGCATTTTTTGATATATCAATTATTTGCTGGCAGTAGTCTGTATCCCCAGAATATATGATTGATTTTCCCTTTGACTCTAATTTGTAAATATTGTTTTTAATAGAATGAAATCCATCGGCTATTGAGAGATTAAAATCACTAAATTTTAGTTCAGACATTTTTGTCTCTTTAATTATTAGCATATCAGGAGAAATCCAGTCGTTGTAGGCTTTTTTTAGTGATTCATAGAAGTCTAAAAGTCCAACTGGACCCCAAATCTCAAGGCTTCGGTTTCTTTTCCTGTTATATGGATATTTGTTAGCAAACAAGAGTGGAATTAAGTCAGATGTGTGATCTGGATGCAGATGGGAAATGAATATATGGCTTATATCGGTATACCCAACTCCAATATGGTCTAATTTCCAGGTCGTACCGTTACCACAATCAAAAAGAATTTTATTGTCATCAGTTTCTATACAGTAGCCGGATGATCCCCTTCTTTTGTTTGGTATACAGGTGCCGGAACCAAGAATTGTAATTTTCATAGTCGGTTTTTTTGGATAATATATAAGTTAATAAATGGTATACATCTAAATATGAAATATCAATTCGAAAATTTTCCTATTATAACATTAACTACAGATTTTGGCTTGGCTGATTACTTTGTTGGCTGTATGAAAGGGGTAATACTTTCAATTAACCCAAATGTTAATATTGTCGATATCAGCCACGAAATTAAGTCTTATGATGTAACTGGATGTTGTTATTTTTTATCTTCTTTTTATAAATATTATCCTCCAAATACTATTAATGTTGTTGTAGTTGACCCTGGGGTAGGAAGCAGCAGGAAGCCACTTTTAATTAAAGCTGATGATTATTATTTTATTGGCCCGGACAATGGAATCTTTAGCTCTGTTTTAGAGAACGCAGATCATGCAGAGATTTATCATCTCACAAACTCCGATTTTTTTGCAAAGTTTGTGAGTTCTACTTTTCACGGTCGTGATATTTTTGCCCCGGTTTCAGCGTATCTTTCACTAAACACTCATATTTCCAAATTTGGTGAAAAGATAGAAAATATTAAATTATTAAACAATATCAAACCAAAACTATCCCATTCTAAAATTATTGGAAACATAGTTTATCAAGACAGGTTTGGTAATTTGATCACTAATATAAACAAAGATTTAACTAAGAATATTGAAAGAATAGTGATTGGAAAAGTGCAAATAGATAAGATTAGCAGCTCATATAACGAAGTGGCTAAAGGAGAGTTGCTGGCACTGGTTGGCAGCTCCGGCTTCTTAGAAATATCAGCAAATATGGGTTCAGCGGCCAGGATTATTGATAGGAGCTCTGAAGTTGTGTGTTTGTTAAATTAGTATAATAATTTTATATGAACACATTAGTTCTTAAGTTAAGACTAAAGCAATAGAACAATTGTATATACAGTAAATATTATTTATGATAATTCAATGTTATTATTGTTTTCTTAGTATAAAATATCTTGTTTAACTATTAATATATGAAATATGATTTCGACGCTGTACCTGAAAATTTAAAGAAATTTATAGACCCTTCTCTAGACCGTGATACAAGGCTCATGGCTGCACAGGGTTTAGTACCCATTCCTCCTGAGGATATGGCTTTAGTCCTTTTTTATTTAACCTCCGATGATGATCAACAAATAGTAAAAGAGTCTGAAAAATCTCTTTTTTCCATACCTGACAATGCTATTGAGAGGGTTTTATCCAATAGTTCTTCACCCCCTGAATTATTAGATTATTTTGCTAGAAAATCTGAAAATGATAATCATATTGAGAAAATAATCTTAAACAAAGCTACATCTGATTCTACAATCCAGCATTTGGCTCAAAATTCACATAACCAAACTTTAATAGAGTTGATATCTGATAATCATCAAAGAATACTTCGTTCTGATGAAATAGTTGATGCGCTGAGTAAAAACCCCGCAATTAGCAGATCGACTCTTGATAAGGTTATCTCCTTTATTAGCTTATATTTAGAAAAGCATGTAAAAATTCCTGATTTCTTAAAAGACCAGCCTCATGGGGATTCTGAAATACAAGAGCAGCTGCAGGATGCAGAGATGAAGGTAGCAGAGGTTGAAGTTTCTTTTCTTGATGATATAGAAATTCCTGAAGAGCTTATAGAAGAAAATGAAGTCGATGGACAGCCAGAGCTCGAGGAAGATGAACAATCAACTATTTGCCAGAATATCTTATTTGCAATCAAAAAAATGAGTTTGCCTGAAAAGCTAAAACTGTGTTTAATGGGAAATGCAGAGGCTAGGAGAGTACTAGTTAAAGAACCCAACCGAATTGTTGCGCTTGCAGCACTGAGAAATCCCAGGATTACAGATATGGAGATTAACTTGGCTGCCCAATCAACTTCAGTAAGTGAAGATGTTTTAAGGGAGATAGGAAATAATAGGGATTGGACCAGGCATTACGATGTTAAAGTATCTTTGGTTAATAATCCTAAATCACCGCCGGATATTTCTATGAATTTTATTCGTCATATGAGAGACAGAGATCTAAAAGTGATAAGCAAAAGCAAAAATGTTCCTGGTGTGGTAAGTTCTGCTGCTAAGAGAATAGTCCAACAAAAGCAGGAATCACAATCGCTTAAGCTATCATAATAGCTTAGTAATGAATAAACCACAGTTATATAATGAAATAGTTATTCCAGATAGCTATGCTGGAAAAAGGGTAGATATTACGATTTCAGATCTGCTGCCGTCTATAACAAGAGTTCAAATTAAAAGGTTAATAGAACAAAAGGATATTTTAATAAACAACCTGCCTGTTAAACCTTCAAAAAAACTGTTAGGAGGTGAAACTGCAAGGATTAATTACAAAGAACCTGAAAAGATAAATTTAAAAGCTGAAGATATCGATATAGATTTTATTTATGAAGATGTGGATTTAGTAGTAATAAATAAACCGGCTGGTATTAGTGTTCATCCCGGTGCAGGGATAAAAAGCGGTACGCTTGTAAATGCCCTACTGCATAAATGTAAAAACCTCTCAGGGATAGGAGGAAAAATAAGACCGGGAATAGTTCACCGACTTGATAAAGACACTTCAGGAATAATGGTTGTGGCTAAAAATGATTTATCACATAATTTTTTGGTGCAGCAATTCAAAACAAGGAATATTAAAAAAAAATATATAGCTTTGCTCACGGGTAATTTAAAAGAAAAATCAGGAGCGATATCTCTTCCTATTGGTAGGCACAAAACTAACAGAATAAAGTTTTCATCAGATTCCAATAGTACAAAAACAGCGCTTACTAAATGGTCTTTAATGAAGAACTATAAAGCTGCGTGTTTAGTAGAAGTGCAGCCTCATACAGGAAGAACCCACCAGATCAGGGTACATTTTTCGGAGATTGGACACCCTGTTTTAGCAGACAAGCTATACTGCCATAAAATTCAGGATACTTTTTTAAAAGAGGTATCTAAAGAACTAAACCGCCAGGCCCTGCACGCTTTTTCTTTATCTTTTGAGCATCCTCGGGATTGTAGACCACTGTACTTTGAAGCTCCGATACCTGAGGATATGGATAAAGCTATTAATATTTTAGAGAAATATGTCTAAACAATCTGACAATATTTTAATATCTGAGCAGCTTTCAGAGTACAGTGAATTGGTTTATGGTTTTTGTAATAGAAATAATTCCTATGATTCCTATTGTTTTATTAATTTGATGGGGATTTCTAAATTAATAAAGTTAAAACAAATACATAGTAATATAGTGCATGATGTTGATTGTAATACTGAGCAGGAATCTGATTTGCAAGGGGATGCGCTGGTTTGCGGCTATAGGGGTATTTGCATTGGAGTTTATACTGCTGATTGTATTCCTATACTATTATATGATAAGCAGCATTGTATTGTTGCTGCGGTTCACGCAGGCTGGAGAGGAACACTTAAGGGGGTTATTTCTGAAACACTCAAAAATATGAAGCTAAATCACAATAGCGATCCTGCAAATATAGTTTCGGTTATTGGACCAGGTATTGGTAAGTGCTGTTTTGAAGTTGATAAAGACGTAGCTATAAAATTCATTGATAAATTTCAGGAAACTGATAATTTTATTTACCCCTACAATTCAAAGTTCATTTTGGATTTACAGCATATCAATAAAGAGATGCTTAAAAAAGAGGGTGTAAAAAATATTGAGGTTATAGATATTTGTACAAAATGTGATACAAACTATTACTCTTATAGAAGAGAAGGACAAGGGGTAGAGAGTCAGCTAAGTTTTATAGGGTTAAGAAATCATTCAGGAGGAAATTAGATGTTAACTTTAATGAGTTGGGTGGAATCAGAAGATTACTGGAATGTTAACAATATTAATAAAGCAAACCAGGACTTGAATTATTTTGCTTATACATTTGTTGTTACTGGAGGCACTGAACCTGAAAGTGCAAGCAGTGTCAGTATAATTGTTGTCGAATTAATAAATGCTAATGTAGCAGTTGGATATATTATGCCAAAACATATTGAGATAGAAGGGGAATTTAGAATTGGATTTATTTGTCAGGATAAACCTGCAGATGACATTAATTTTGTTTGTAAACTTTCAAAAGAAGTCAAAAAAGCTAACTACAACGGAGATGATTTAGAAAAGCTAGAATACATTGGGTTTTCACTAGAAAAATTTTATGAAGATAAAGGCGTAAAATATTATATGCAGGATCTACGCGGAGCGGCTACACAGGATAAATAATCTTCAAATTCCATATTTGCTATTACAATCAAGATTAATTATATCAAGGTAATAATTTATGAAAAGGAAAATAGTACTCGCTTATTCCGGCGGTTTAGATACCTCAATAATTTTAAGATGGCTAATCGAGCAATATAATGCAGATGTTATTGCTTATATTGCTGATGTTGGCCAGGGCGAAGATTTAAAAGCAGCAAGGGCAAAAGCTCTAAAGACAGGTGCATCAAAGGTATATGTAGAAGACCTTAAAAAAGAATTTGTTAAGGAATTTGTTTTTACCTCTATTAAGGCAAATGCTGTTTATGAAGGTGAATATTTATTGGGAACTTCTCTTGCCCGCCCAATTATTGCAAAGAGACAGATCGAAATTGCAAAGAAGGAAAAAGCATTTGCCGTTTCTCACGGCGCTACGGGTAAAGGGAATGACCAGGTAAGGTTTGAATTAACTTTTTATGCCCTTGATCCTAAAATACGAGTAATTGCTCCGTGGAGAGAGTGGGATATGAAATCCCGAACAGACCTTGTAAATTTTGCTAAGAAGCATAAAATCCAGATTCCTGTTTCAAAAGCCAAGCCGTATAGCTGTGACAGAAACATATTTCACACAAGTTATGAGGGCGGGATTTTAGAGGATCCATGGGCTGAGCCTCCTGAGAGTATGTTTGAGCTATCAGTATCTCCGCGCAAAGCTCCAAACAAACCAACATATATTGATATTGAATTTAAAGGTGGTGAACCCGTAAAAATCGATGGTAAGAGGTTTCAGCCGGTAGAGTTACTTTACTCTCTTAATAAAATTGCAGGGAAAAATGGGGTAGGCAGAGTAGATATAGTTGAAAACAGGTATGTTGGAATGAAATCAAGAGGGGTGTATGAGACTCCGGGAGGCACTTTGCTTCTCTCAGCTCATAGAGCAGTCGAATCAATAACACTGGACAGAGAGGTTATGCATTTGCGGGATTCACTCATTCCCAAGTTTGCCGAGCTCGTTTACTATGGCTACTGGTATACACCCGAAATGGAGATGATAAGAGCAGCCATCGAGCAGTCTCAAAAGAATGTAAACGGAACGGCCAGGCTGAAAATTTATAAAGGCAGTGTGATAGTTGTTGGCAGAAAATCTCCAAATAGTTTGTATAGTAAAGAGCTCGCAACGTTTGAAGAGGATAGCGTTTACAATCAATCTGATGCAACCGGCTTTATTAAGCTAAATGCCCTTAGGCTTGCAGTAAGAAAGCTTTCTGAAAAGAGCAAAAGGTAAACCAGAAACTTAAGCTCTTTTTTATTTCTAGATAAATGAAAACTGCTGATTTTGATTATGTTTTACCCTCTGAACTCATAGCAGACTATCCACTTGCAGAGAAGGAAGCGTGTAACTTAGAGGTAGTAGACAGGTCAAATAAGACTTTAGATCATAGAAAATTCTATAATATCATTGATTATTTAAATCCCGGAGATGTTCTGGTTTTAAATAACACAAAAGTAATTCCTGCAAGGCTTTACGGATCAGCTCAAAATAGAGATAACATCGAAATTCTCCTTTTAGAAAAAAAAGATAGCAAAGTCTGGTCCTGCCTTATGAAAAATCCAAAAGACGGTCTAGTGCTAAATATTGATAAAGGTTTAAGTGCTCGTATTCATAAAGAAAAATCAGGTGAAATAATTTTGGAGTTCAACAATGAAATTGATGGGTATATTGATCAAAATGGGTTTATGCCTCTACCACCTTATATAAAAAGAAAGCCTGAACAATCTGACAGGGTAAATTACCAAACAATCTATGCTAAATATAAAGGGTCAGTTGCTGCTCCTACCGCAGGGCTTCATTTTACTGATTCATTACTTCAGAAAATAATTGATAAGGGAGTGCTCATAGAATATGTAACACTCCATGTAGGATATGGGACTTTTAAACCGGTTAAATCTGAAAATGTCGAGCAGCATCATATGCATAGAGAATATTTTGAACTAAAGAAACAAACTTCTGAAAAAATAAATAATGCGAAATCAAAAGGTTATAAAGTACTAGCTGTGGGAACAACTTCTTTAAGGACTTTGGAATCCTGTGTGAATAGTTATGGTGAACTGGAATCTAAAAAAGGAACGACTGATTTATTTATTTATCCTGGATATGAATTCAAGATTGTCGATTCGTTAATCACTAATTTTCATATGCCCCGTTCGACTCTTTTTATGCTTGTGTGTGCTTTTGCAGGAAGGGATTTTATGACCGAAGCTTATGAGGTAGCAAAGAAAAAGAATTATAGGTTTTTGAGTTATGGGGATGCGATGATAATTTTATAATTATTCAAGTATATGTCATGCTGAACTTGATTCAGCATCTAATTTTTTATTCAATTTTAAAATTATTAAGTAAGTGTTGTAATAGTAATTAACATCTATAATTTCGAAGTTGATTTGGAATCTATAACTAATGAAAAAAGCATATGTATATATAATAGGTAATAAAACACTTACAACTATTTACATAGGAGTTACTAATAATATTGTGAAAAGAGTATATGAGCATAGAATTGAAAAAGGTTCAGAATTTACAACTAAATACAATATTAAAAGATTACTATACCTTGAAGAACATAATAACATCGAAGATGCTATCAAAAGAGAAAAACAGTTAAAGAATTGGCATAGACCATGGAAAATCGATCTGATTAAAGATAATAACCCGAAGTTTGAAGATTTATCTCATGATTGGTATGAATAAGCTATATGGTGAAAATACCATTTATTAGATCCTGAATTAAATTCAGGATGACAACTAATTAGTTTGAAAGTTATTATACTATGTCATGCTGAACTTGATTCAGCATCTCAAATATATTGCAAATATAAAAGACTTTCTTAACGTAAATATTAAAAGGCCAATAAATAAATAGATGAAACTCACAATTGAAAAACTGATATATGGTGGATACGGGCTTGCAAGGACCGATGATAAAGTTGTTTTTGTCAGAGGCGGGGTGCCGGGTGAGCAAGTCGATGTTGAAATAGCCGAAGAGAAAAAGAGCTTTGATATAGCTTATATAAATAATATTTTAGAACCTTCAAAACACAGGGTAGATCCTCAGTGTGAATATTTTGGAAAGTGTGGAGGGTGTCAGTGGCAAAATATAGATTATCAATATCAATTAAAAGCTAAGGAGCAAATCCTAAAAGAGTCTATACAAAAAATTGCTGGCATAAATGATTTTGAAATTGAACCTATTGTTCCCTCGCAAAACAAATACAGTTACAGAAACAGGGTAACTCTCCATCTTGATACGGTAAACGGAAAACACATTTTAGGGTATAAAGAAGAAAAATCTCATAAATTGGTACCAATAGAGCAGTGTCCTATTTCTTCAGACAATATCTCCAAACTTGTTCAGAAGATATCAAAATTAATAAGCGGCTATGATGCAAAGAAATTACCTTTTGACAAAATTTTCATTACAGATATAGGCAAGATTCCTGCTTTATCTTTATCACCTAAAAAAAATGTTTCAGAATCCGAGGCCAACAATTTTTTCTATAACCTAAAAGAACGTATGCAAGGTATAGATATTTCGATTGATAATAAAGATGAAAAGAGTTTCGAATTTAGAGTTTTAGGACTAAAATTTATATCAAGTCCCTCGGTATTTGCGCAGGCTAGTTCTATTATAAATGAACAGTTGATTAAGACATTAATAAAATGGGCTGATTTAAAAAAGAATGAAAATGTTATGGATCTCTATTGTGGTTATGGGAACTTCTCACTTAATATTGCAAGAAAAGTAAAGCAAGTCTTGAGTATTGATAATAATAAAAGAGCTATTAAGTTTGCCATCAAAAATGCAAAATTAAATTCAATAAGGAACTGTATTTTCGAAGATTGGGATGTTAACAAGTATTTACAAAGACATAAACCAAAAGAGAATCAAGATTTAGTTATTCTCGATCCCCCGCGAACAGGGGCAAAAGAAATAATTAAGTCTATAATCAACATTAACCCAAAAAAGATTTTATATGTTTCCTGCAATCCCACTACACTTGCAAGGGATTTAAAAGACTTAATCAAAGCCGGATACAACCTCAAGAAAATTCAGCCTTTCGATATGTTTCCCCAGACTTTTCATATAGAATCAATCTCACTTCTAGTAAAAGAATCTGAGTAAATTAAATTTATCATCAGCTTTGTTGAAAACTTATATTACTATTTTTAATAGTATAGGGGTGTTTTCTAAATTATTTAGGTAAGGAACCAAACGATAATTAATTTAAACATTTTGAATTAAACTTATCATACTGATATAATTCAAAAAATTAATTGATTTAATTGGAGGGAGTTATGGCAGTACTTGTTACAGGTGCTACAGGATTTTTGGGTTCTCATATTGCAAGAAAACTGGTAGAAAAGGGAGAGAAAGTAAAGATACTTTTAAGAAAATCCAGTAAGACTGCCAATATCGACAATCTTGAAGCAGAAAGAATATATGGCGATGTAACCGATTTAGATTCTTTCAAAAGTGCTATTAAGGGATGTGACACTTTATTTCATACAGCCGGGTTTGTCTCTTTTAGAAAAAAAGACCACCAAAAAATGCAGGATATAAATGTTGGTGGCACCATAAATGCCATGAAGGCAGCTCTTGATGCAGGTGTTAGTAAAGTCGTGTATACAAGCAGTGTTGCAGCTATAGGGGTTGATCCCGATGGCGGTATTGCAAATGAAGAAACTAAATATACTCTTGAGTCAGAAGGCATTACTTATTTAAATACTAAATATCATGGTGAAAAAGAAGCTTTAAAATTTGTAAAGGATGGTCTTCCTTTAGTAATAGTAAATCCATCGGTAGTTATAGGGCCGGGGGATATTTATTTATCAAGCACAGCTTTTATACAGTGGTACTGTAAAAAGAAATTCCCTGGATATATGGACGGCACGATGAATATTGTAGACGTCGAAGACGTTGCCGATGGCCACCTGCTTGCAGCCGAAAAAGGAAAAATAGGGCAGCGATATATTCTTGCAAACACTGATTTAACTATAAATGAACTCTTTGATATGCTACAGAGACTTACGGGTATTTCCAGACCAAAAATGAAAATTCCTTATACCTTTGCGTTTATAACCGCATATCTGGTTGAAAGAATATTGGGTTTTGCTTTCCCAAACTACTCAACTATGGATGTGGATTCAGTAAAACTGTCAAAATATAAATGGTTTGTAGACAGCTCTAAAGCTGAAAGAGAACTTGGTTATAAAAAATCTAATATTGAAGAATCTGTAAACAAAACCGTTGACTGGTTTAAAGAAAACGGTTACCTCTAAAATATGCCCGGAAACAGTTTTGGAAATTATTTTAGAATAACAACGTGGGGAGAGTCCCACGGCCGTGCACTTGGTGTGGTTGTAGACGGCTGTCCAGCGGGACTTGAAATTTCTGAAGAGGAAATTCAGTATGAAATGGACCGCAGAAGACCCGGGCAGAGCAAGATTACTACGCAAAGAAAAGAACCCGATAAAGTGGAAATTCTTTCAGGGGTATTTGAAGGTAAAACTCTTGGAACGCCAATAGCGATGATGGTAAGAAACGTAGATGCCATTTCTAAGTCTTATGAAGATATAAAAGATACATACCGCCCGGGACATGCAGATTTTACATACGATGAGAAATATGGGCTGAGAGATTACAGGGGAGGGGGAAGATCATCTAACAGGGAAACTGTAGGGAGAGTGGCGGCTGCTGCTATTGCCAAGAAAATACTGTCAATGCACGGAGTTAAAACCACAGGATACGTAAAGCAAATTGGAAATATTGTATGTGAGATCACAGACTTTGATGAAATTGAAAAAAATCCTGTAAGGTGTGCCGATCCTGCAAAAGTGCAGCCAATGATTGATCTTATAGAATCTGTTAGAAAAGGGGGGGATTCCATTGGAGGAATAGTAGAGGTTGTATCGCAGGGGCTGCCTTCCGGTCTTGGTGATCCTGTATTTCACAAGATTGATGCTGACCTTGCTGCTGGCATTATGAGCATCGGCGGTATCAGGGGATTTGAGGTTGGGCTTGGGTTTAAAGTTGCTGAAATGAAAGGATCTGAAGCGAACGACTTAATGTATAAAAAAGAGGACGGTTCTTTAGGTTTTAAAACTAACAATGCAGGCGGCCTGCTTGGTGGAATAACGAATGGAGAAAATCTTGTGGTACGGATTGCTATAAAACCGACTTCTTCTATATCCAAAATACAAGAAACTGTAGATAAACATGGAAATCCCAAAGAGTTAAAAGTAAAAGGAAGGCATGACCCGTGTCTTTGTCCAAGAGCTGTTCCTATTCTGGAGGCAATGGTGAATCTAGTATTAGTAGATCATTTGTTGATCTCTAAGATGGCTAAAATTTAAGCCTGGGTTTTAGGTATATAGTAAATTTCAAATCCCAATACCAGTACTATCTTTAATTATTAATGTTTCTTACATCTGTAGGTTGAACTTTTCACTATAAACACCATCAATATTTACATAATGTTATTGAGCTTATAAAATAAGCTATTTTGTATTATACTATAATGATTAATTCCTTGTTTAGGGTAATCATGGAAATTGTATGTTTATGTGATGTTTAAATAATGGCGCATAATTTAAATAAGATCGGAACAAATTTAAACAAGTATGTCGTATATTTTATAGCATTTGTTTGTTTTATTGTATGGTCTTTTAGTTTTATTCATGCTCTTAAGTGGGTAAATAAACCATTTTCAGGATTTCTGTTCTATAAGAACCTAGTAATATCAGAAATTGTTATTGACTTGGATGATAACAGCATTACCGACGGTAGGCCCCAAATAATTACCGACAGAGTAATTGCCGTAAATGGAGAACGAGTTAATACACCTGATGAAATTTACAAGATCGTTAATCGGCACAATGTCGGAACTCCTCTAGACTACAGTATAATAAGGGGAGAGAAAATCTTTGAGTACACTGTGCCAATTAGCTTATTTAATGTTGGACACTTTATATCGATTTTCGGGATAGTTTATTTAGCAGGGCTGATTTTTTTTGTGATAGGGATTTCAGTATACTTTCTCCGGCCCAATCTCGCGACTAGTAAAATCTTCTTGCTTCTTACATCTTGCATTGGTCTGTGGCTAGTTAGTTATTTTGATTCTCAAACAACATATATTTTTGATAAGTTGTCTACTTTAGGATTTTTCTTTGCGCCTACGTTTGCAATATATTTAGCTACGGTGTTTCCAACAGACAGGCAGCTGAGTTTGAAACATCATTTATTGTTTTCCCCCCTTTTCTTAATTTCAATAGCACTTTTTGGTTTTAGCCTATCATCGTTTGATAATTATGAAAGCTGGCTAAACCTCAGCAAATATATGTGGAGCTATGCAATAATAGGTTCTCTTGCATTGGTGGTATCAACCCTGCGTACTTATTTCAAATCATCGAATATTTTAGAAAGGCAGAGATCTCAGATTGTTTTAATAGGTTCTATAGTTGGTTTGTTTATTCCTGTTTTACTCATGATTCTTAGTTATGTTTTAACTTTTAAATTATCCTTTGGAATGCTGGTTTTTGTCTTAACTATCTTTCCTGTTTCTGTAGCTTACTCAATATTAAAACATAAGCTTTTCGATATAAATGTAATTATAAAAAAGGCCCTTGTTTATGGCTTACTCACAGGTGCGCTTGGTGGTGTTATAGCCATTTTGATAATAAGCTTTAATTTTGCTCTTGCAAGTTATGGCGGATGGAGAAGCCCTGCATTTTTTATTATACTAATCGCTTTTTTGGCTGTTGCTTTAAATCCACTTCAAAACAAAATCCAGGCGATTATAGATTTAGTGTTTTTTAGAAAAAAGTATGATTACCGTAAAACTGTTGAGGACATCAGCTATGCAATGACTTCTATTCTAAACCCTCAAGATATAAATGAAAAGATTATTGAAACAATAGAAAAAACGATATTTGCAAAAAACATAAACCTGTTTTTTTATGATGAGCAGCAACGTGTATACAGACCCTACTCTTACTCAGTCGATTTAGATAAAGAAAACTATTTGTTAAAAGAAGAAAATGTTTTAATTGAGCAGTTAAAGGAATATAAAAGCGAAATATTTTTAGAGGATATTTATTTAGAAGGTAAATTTAGAGACAGTTGTGATAATCTTGAACAAATATTTCAGCGTTTTGATTCATCACTTTTTATGCCAATGTTTGTTAAGGAAAAATTAATTGGTTTAATGTCACTTGGTGAAAAGAAATCAGAACTAGCATACACTTCAGAAGATTTAGAGCTGTTAAGAATACTGGCTAATCAAAGTGCTGTTGCCATTGAAAATGCTCTCGCTTTTAAATTAGTCGAGGATTATGCTAAAAAATTGGAAGATACAAACGTGGAGCTTCGTGAAACACAATCACAGTTAATACAATCTGAAAAGATGTCTGCTATTGGGCAGTTATCCGCCGGGTTAGCGCATGAAATTAGAAACCCGTTAAATGTTATTGAAGGCGCTCGTTATTACCTGTCAAATATTTTATCAGAAAGCGAGAAGTCAGAAACAGTAAATGAATACTTAAGCTACATTAAGCAAGAGGTTGAAAGAACTAATAAACTAATTACCAACCTGCTTAAATTCTCAAAGTCCGAAGCCCCCCGGTTTGAGCTAATAGATATAAATAACACTCTCGATAATACACTTACGCTACTAAAAAAACAGCTGTCTGACGGAGCTGTGAGGGGGATTAAAGATTTTGATAACAATCTTCCTTCGATATTGGGCGATCCGAATCAGTTATGGCAGGTATTTGTAAATATCATCATGAATGCAATACAAGCCATGCCCGAAGGTGGAGATTTAATTATCAAAACCTCTAATAATGGTGACAGTTCGATTTGTGTCAGCTTTAAAGATACAGGTGTAGGTATGGATAAAGAAGTCTTAAGCAAAATATTCGACCCATTTTTCACTAAGAAAGAATCGGGCACAGGGTTAGGACTATCAATAAGTTATAGCATAGTTGAAAGTCATAATGGCAGTATAAAGGTGGATAGTGAAGAAGGTGTTGGCACTGATTTTCAGATTGAGCTCCCTTTAGGAAAAATAGATGTGGTAGAAAAAACACAAAATAAATATGCAAACTGATTCATACACTTATACTTTGAAATTAATTTCTTATTTATCTTAATAATATTTATTGTCTTATAATATTAATGTTGAAAGAATTTGGAATTTATGTTGACAGTGAAATTGTTTACAAAGGGAATTTTAGTGAAGTCCCAAGTTTGTACAGAGAAAATTTAATAAGTTCTTTAGAGCAGTGGGCAGATATTCTTGATAATAAGTCCTTAAACGAATTGCTATATTCATCTTTTTACTGGTATTACAAAAAAACATTGTATTGCTCAAGCTGTAAAGAGTTTTTTGATGATGAAGTGAAATGCTTAGATTGCAATTTGGAATTGGTAGATAAATATTTCTATGACAGGAATACCGATATAGATAAGATTATGGATTGTATAGGAATGATAACCAGAGTAGCAGTTATTGAATAATTTTGCCAGATAATATTAAACTTAATCTAAGAAGTTGGATGTTATTTTGAATTAACAAAGGACACAACATGCTTTATTGAAAGATGCCTATAATGATCCTTAGACTTTTTTTCATTATTCAATTTTTTTTACTTTCGTGCGGTTATAATACAGCTCATTCGGCAGATTTGTATAAAGTAACACTACCTGATGGAAGTGTGATTGAAGCAGAGCTTGCAAAGGATAAAGCTAAAGGATTACAAAATAGGGAATACTTATGCCCAAATTGTGGAATGATTTTTATTTTTGATAAAGACGGGATTTACTCATTTTGGATGAAGGATACACTTATAAGTTTGTCACTAATTTGGATTGATAATGAAGGTAATGTTGTACATATTGTAAGAAATGCCAAACCGTGCAAATATGAAAAAGATCCTTATAAAGAATGTGAAAGGTATTTTCCAAAAGATAGGTCCAAATATGTTTTAGAGATTTTACCTAAAATAGATAAGAGTATAGAAGTTGGATCCAGGCTAAAAATAGAGCAGATTAGATGAACCTATATAATCAATTAAAAATATAAGTGATAAAAACATGTGGGTATGTATTTAGTTAAAATAGTCGAATATTAGTTTATTTAATAATAATTTGGTTTAATTTTACTGGTTAAGTCCCTCTTCTTACAAAAAATAGTTGAAAAAACTAGCAAATTGGGTGTATAATTAAATGTAGGGAATCTTGCTGTGGGGATTTTAAAAAATGGAAGAGCTAAAACCAAGATTAATTCTTACAAAATCTAATAAGTCTAGGTTTGATATTGGTAAATATATCTTTTTTCTGACTATTTTTATAATTGGGTTCTATTTTGGTTATAGCTATAGAAGTCTGGACTCTGATATTTTATCAGAGGGTAAAAATAGAATTTCTAAAGTAACCGAAAAAAGATTTAAAAAATTAGATCCAGATAGATCAGTCAACTTTCAAGCTGTGAGTCCTGTAATCGAAAAAAAGAAAGATATAATAGAAAGTATAACTAATTATGAACAAACAGAAAAAAAGGAAATAGTCTTAGCTAAAAATCCGGATAAAGATGAATTAAAAGAAGTAGGTTACAAATCAAATATCAAAAACGATCTTGTTGTTTTAGGTAATATAAATCAACGAAATAGCGATGATACTGATATAAAGGATTCAAATTCAGATAATCAATCGCAGGAAAATAAAATCCAGAAAAATAAAATCCTTGATGCGCTATCTGCTCAAGGTGATAGTTCTTATACTCTCCAAATAGCAGCATTTGAAACTGAGAGCAAATCTAATAAGCTTTTAGAAGAACTTTCTAATAAAGGTTATAAAGTTTATTCTATCTCAGTTGTTAATTCACTAGGAGACAGATGGAACTTGGTCAGGTTAGGGAACTTTGCAACTCTAAATGAAGCACAGGAGTTTTCGGAATTGTTACTGAATTCCGAAGGCATAAATTCAAATATTCAAGCTATAGAAAAATCAAAACTAACATCCTCCACTAAGTACTATTAATTCCAGTATTTTCTTTTTAGTTATGCCTCTGCTATTAAATCTGACAACCTGCTTGTTCGCATTTGCGTAAGAAATTTCCGAAATTTCTTAATAAACTATAATACTTTCTGTATAGCAAGTATATCTAAAGCCTATTGCTTAAATATGATTTTGGCACATGCGAACAAATATGTTGACTTTTAGAGCAGTTTGCCTTATCTTTTGGGTTTACTAATTTTAATTTAAAGAGGTATTTAATGGAAGCAAATGTTCATATAATTGAATCTAACAATGATATTAACTCTAACGACGATAATTCAACTGTCGAAGTCTTCAATCAAAAATCTGAAAGCGACAAGGACAATTTAAAGCAGCTGGGAATAGCCGGGAGTGCTGTGGCTGAGGTAGAAGAGGATGATTTTGAGTTTGAACAACCCACCACAA
>Ga0209980_10000441_pt1 | contig 22350 bp, 16 predicted proteins | sample CR02metaG_FD_183611 | JGI IMG/M metagenome (GOLD analysis project Ga0209980, IMG submission 183611) | Deep subsurface microbial communities from Mariana Trench to uncover new lineages of life (NeLLi) - CR02 metaG (SPAdes) (version 2) | ecosystem: Environmental > Aquatic > Marine > Ocean trench...
GGTTTCGCCGTCCAGCGCCGCCAGGGTCTCGCCGGCGGCGGACAGCCGCACCGTCAGGTCGCCGGCGATGGCATCGGCGTCGAACACGTGCAGCGGGCGGCACCGGTCGAGGGTGAAATAATTGGAGATGTCGACCAGCGCCGAAATCGGGCGAAGCCCCGCCGCCAGAAGTTTTTCCTTGAGCCAAGCCGGGCTTTCGACGTTGCTCACGCCGCGGATATAGCGCCCGATGAAATGCCGGCAGGCATCCGAATTCTGTTGGCTGAAATCGAGGGATATGCCGATCGGACTATCGAAGGTACCCTTCACCGATGCCGGCATCAGCGGCTTTAGCACCCCCATGCCCGCCGCCGCCAGGTCCCGGGCGATGCCGTGAACGCCGAGGCAATCGCCGCGGTTGGGGGTGATGGCGATATCGATGACGGGATCGCCAAGACCCAGCGCGTCGGCGGCGGGGCTGCCCAATGGTGCGTCGGTCTCGAGCTCGATGATGCCCGAATGATCGTCGCCGAGCTCCAGCTCCAGTTCCGAACACATCATGCCCGACGACTCGACTCCCCTGATCTCGGCCTTCTTGAGATCGAGCCCGGTCCCCGGAATATGGGTGCCAACGGGGGCGAACACGCCGGTCAGGCCGGCGCGCGCGTTGGGTGCCCCGCACACCACTTGGACCTCTTCTGCGCCGTTGTCGACCAGGCAGACCGTGAGTTTGTCGGCGTCCGGATGGGGCGAAACCTGCTTGATTTCGGCCACCACGAATTTGGCAAGATCGGCGGCGCGGTCATGGATGCCCTCGACCTCGAGCCCCAACGCCGTCAGGGCGTCCGTCACTTCGCCGAGCGACGCCTTGGTCTCCAGATGCTCCTTGAGCCAACCGAAGGTGAATTTCATCGCGCCAGCCCCCCGACAAGGCTCGGCTGGTCGAGCGCCGCGAAGCCGTAATGGCTGAGCCAGCGGATGTCGGATTCGAAGAAGGTGCGGAGATCGGGGATGCCGTATTTCAACATGGCGACCCGCTCTATCCCCAAGCCGAAGGCGAAGCCCTGCCAAACGCCTGGGTCGAGCCCGCAATTGGCGAGCACGTTGGGATGGACCATGCCGGCGCCGAGGATCTCGAGCCAATCATCACCGGCGCCGATGCGAAGCTCGCCGCCCGCGCGCGCGCAGCCGATATCGACCTCGCAACTGGGCTCGGTGAAGGGGAAATAGCTGGGCCGGAAACGCAGCGGCAGATCGTCGACCTCGAAATAGGCGCGGCAGAAATCCTCGAGGCAGCCCTTGAGATGCCCCATATGGGTGGCCTTGTCGATCACCAGCCCCTCGATCTGATGGAACATCGGCGTATGGGTGATGTCGGAATCGCAGCGATAGGCCCGCCCCGGGGCAATGATGCGATAGGGCGGCGGGCTCGAGGACATGGTGCGGATCTGCACCGGCGAGGTATGGGTGCGCAAAAGCTTTGCCGTGCCCGCGTCGTCCGGCGGAAGATAGAAGGTGTCGTGCATCTGCCGGGCGGGGTGCTCGGGGGGGATGTTGAGCGCCGTGAAATTATGAAAGTCGTCTTCCACGTCGGGCCCTTCGGCCACTTGGAACCCCATTTCGCCGAAGATCGCCATCAACTCGTCCATGGTCTGGCTGATGGGATGGATAAAGCCGGTCGCCTCGGGCCGGACGGGCAGGGTGACGTCGATGCGCTCTTGGGCCAGGCGGGCTTCCAGCGCCGCGGCGGCGAGTGCACCCTTGCGGGTCTCGATGGCTTGGCTGACAGCGCGTTTGACCGCGTTGTTGGCCTGGCCCTGGGCCTTGCGCTCCTCGGGCGGCAGCGCCCCCAACCCCTTCATCAGTCGGGTGACCGCGCCGTTTTGGCCGAGCGCGCGGACGCGCACCTCTTCGAGGGCCGCGAGGTCCCGCGCGCCCGCCACCTCGGCCAGGAGGTCCGCCTTCAATTTTTCCGGTGTTTCGAGGTCGGCCATGGGGGGCGCGTGCTCCTGATCATCGGGGTTTAGAGCATTATCCGGCCAAATTGAACCATTTGACCGGGATGATTTTACCCCAAGGCTAGGCGCCTGTCGCCCGGCGATGCGGGGCATCGGCGAAGATGCGCAACGACGCCTTGGGGTCAAAGCACCCGGCCTCCGGTGGGGCTCATCGGCCCCCAGGGTGCGTTGCGACCCTCGCCCGATACACTGCATCGCGCTTCACGCCGCGCCTGCCCTGGAAACCGATGAGCACCCATCAAATTGATTCAATTCGGCCGGATAGTGCTCTGGCCTGTGTTATAACAAAAGGGGCTGTGAACACAGCCCCTTCCTAAATCCGCCGCCTAAGATCGGCCTTAGGGCGCGCGGGTCATGCAGCCTTGGCAAGGGCCGCGCGGGCGTGATCGACGATTTTGCTGAAGGCGGCGGGGTCCCTCGCGGCGATATCGGCGAGCACCTTTCGGTCGAGCTCGATGCCGGCCTGCTTGATGCCGTTCATCAGCTCCGAATAGGTGAGCCCGTTCAACCGCGCGCCGGCATTGATGCGGCGAATCCAGAGCGAACGGAATGCACGCTTGCGCACCTTACGGTCGCGATAGGCGTACTGCAGCCCCTTTTCCACCCGCTGGATGGCGGTGCGGTAGCAGTTCTTGGCGCGGCCCCGGTAGCCCGAGGCCATCTTGATCACTTTCTTGTGTCGGGCGCGGGCGGTGACGCCCCGTTTGACTCGCGCCATCGTTACTCTCCCCCTGTCCTAGAGATACGGCAGGTATTTCTTGACGATTTCGGAATCCGACTTGGACAGGATGAAGCCGCGCCGGGTCGAACGCTTCATCTTGGTCGAGCGCTTGCGCAAATTATGACGCTTAAAAGCATGGTTCGCCCGCACCTTGCCGCCGGCGGTGGCACGGAACCGCTTCTTGGCACCGCTTTTGGATTTCAACTTCGGCACGGTTTCGGGCCTTCTCGGATCGATCGTCTGAAAACGCACATTGAGGCCGGACCGATGGGCCCGGCGGAGCGCATGCTTATAGCGGGGAAGTCCCCCAATTGCAAGGGCCGCCCCGGCCTTGGAAGCTTCCAAGGCGGCCTGGCCCGGCCATTGCGGGCGAAGCTAGCGGGGGGCCACCACCATCACCATCTGGCGGCCTTCCATCTTGGGCAGCGCCTCGACCTTGGCCTTCTCCTCGAGCTCGCCGCGGACGCGCTCCAGCATCTGCATGCCGAGCTCCTGGTGCAGGAATTCACGGCCGCGGAAGCGGATGGTGACCTTGACCTTGTCGCCTTCGTCGAGGAACTTGTTGATGGCCCGCATTTTGACGTCGTAATCGTGACGTTCGATGCTGGGACGCATCTTGATTTCCTTGACGTCGACGGTCTTCTGCTTCTTGCGGGCCTCGGCCGCCTTCTTCTGGGCCTGGTACTTGAATTTACCGTAGTCCAGGATCTTGCAAACCGGCGGGTCGGAATTGGGAGAGATCTCCACCAGATCGAGGGCGACGGCATCGGCCTTGTCCAAGGCGTCCTCGACGCTCATGACGCCGAGCATCTCGCCGTCTTCGCCGACCACGCGGATGCTCTCGGCAACGATGTCTTGGTTCACACGGGGTCCACGTTTTTTCGGTGGCCCGCCTTGAAAGGGTCGTCGGGCTATGGATAAATCTCCATCATCTGCTCATCTTCCATCTGTTGATCATGGCGTCAATGCCCGCGCGCGCCGTCAAACGGCACTTCCCCATGGAAGCTGCCGGCACCGTTCATCTGTAGTCGAAAATCATTTATGGATGGTTACTCGCCGGCTTGATCGGAATGCGGCACACGCGCCTCGCCTACAAGTGTATCGCGCGCGTGATTGAGCGCAAGTACTTCTTGGTCCTTGGAGCCAAGCCGGCGCAGGGTGACGGTCCTGTGTTCCGCCTCGCGCTTGCCGATGGCGATGATCACCGGCACTTTCGCCACCGAATGCTCGCGCACCTTGTAGCCGATCTTTTGATTGGAAAGATCGAGCGCGCAACGCAGCCCGGCCTTGGTGAGCGTGTCGGCCACCTCTTGGGCGTAGGCGTCGCCGTCCGACGTGATGGTGGCGATCACCACCTGCAAGGGCGCCAGCCAGAGCGGGAAGGCGCCGGCATATTCCTCGATCAGGATGCCGATGAACCTCTCCAGCGAGCCCAGGATCGCCCGGTGCAGCATCACCGGCCGATGGCGGCTGCCGTCCTCGCCGACATAGGACGCATCGAGCCGCTCGGGAAGGACGAAATCCACCTGCAGGGTGCCGCATTGCCATTCCCGGCCGATGGCGTCGCGCAGCACGAAATCGAGCTTGGGCCCGTAGAACGCGCCCTCGCCCGGATCGAGAATGGTCTCAAGCCCGGTGGCCGCGACCGCGTCCTTGAGCGCGCCCTCGGCCTGGTCCCAGACCTCGTCCTCGCCGGCGCGCACCTCCGGCCGGTCGGAGAACTTCACGATCACGTCGGTGAAGCCGAAATCGGCGTAGATGCTGAGCAGCAGGCCGCAGAAATCCTTGGTTTCCGACGTGATCTGGTCCTCGGTGCAGAAAATATGCGCGTCGTCCTGAGTAAACGCCCTGACCCGCATCAGCCCGTGTAGCGCGCCCGAGGGCTCGTAACGGTGGCACGAGCCGAATTCGGCCATGCGCAGCGGCAGGTCGCGGTAGCTCTTGATGCCCTGGCGGAAGATCTGCACGTGGCAGGGGCAGTTCATGGGCTTGATGGCGAGGATCCGGTCGGCTTCGGCCTCCACCGCCCCGTCGGCCCTGGGTATCGCCATGAACATGGCGTCGCCGAACTTCTCCCAATGACCCGAGGCTTCCCACAGGGTACGGTCCACCAGCATCGGCGTGTTGACCTCCACATAACCGGCCGCATTCAATCTGGCCCGGATATATTCCTCCACGGTCCGATACAAACGCCAGCCCAAGGGATGCCAGAAAACCGACCCCAACGCCTCCTCCTGCATGTGGAACAGGCCCATCTCGCGGCCGATGCGGCGGTGGTCGCGGCGCTCGGCCTCTTCCAGGCGATGGAGGTAGGCGTCCAGCGCCTTGCGGTCGGGCCAGGCGGTGCCGTAGATGCGTTGCAGCATGGGGTTGGCCGAATCGCCGCGCCAATAGGCGCCGGCCAGCTTCATCAGCTTGAAGGCCTTGGGGAGGCGCCCGGTAGACGGCAGGTGCGGCCCCCGGCAGAGGTCGATGAAATCCCCTTGCCGGTAGAGCGTGACCTCCTCGTCGGCCGGCAGGTCCTCGATGATTTCCGCCTTGTAATGCTCACCCATATCCTTGAACAACTCGATCGCGGCGTCCCGGTCCCAGACCTCGCGGGTGATCTCCTCGTCGCGGGCGACGATGTCGTGCATGCGCGCCTCGATCTTTTCCAGATCAATCGGGGTGAACGGCTCGTCGCGGGCGAAATCGTAATAGAAGCCGTCCTTGATGGCCGGCCCGATGGTCACCTGGGCGTCGGGGTAAAGCTCCTTCACCGCCTCGGCCATGACGTGGGCCGCATCGTGGCGCAGCAGCTCGAGCGCATCGATGCTCTTGACGGTCAGGATTTCGACGGAGGCGTCGGCCTCGATGGCGCGCGAAAGGTCCCAGGCGGTGCCGTCCACCTTGACGGCGAGCGCCGCCTTGGCCAGCCCGGGGCCGATATCGCCGGCGATATCCGCGCCGCTCACGCCCCGGGGCAGGGTCCGGCAAGTTCCATCGGGAAGGGTAATGTTGATGTCGGCCATATCCGGTCCGCTCATTTTCCGCTCCCCCATGCCGGGCCCGTCGGGGCGGGCCTCGCGCTGGGCCGGCGTTTGCGCGCTGGGAGAGTACTTTGGTTAGTCCGGCTGTCAAGCACCGGGGCTGATGTGGCGTTCACCGTCAAGGCGCGATTAACGCAAAGCGCCGGAAAACCGGGACCGGGCGGACCTGGGAATGGAGGAAACGCGCCGAACAACTCCCCGGGACCGCGATTCAGCCAACCCGGCCGCCAATCGGTTCGGCAGCCCTCGCCCCTTTCACGACCAAGGCCAAGAAACCGCACAAAGCCTTTTGGAGCCCCACTCCGCAATTAATATTAACTATTAATTAATCATAATTTCATAATTATCCAACGGTCGATAAATCCAGGCGGTGACCCATGTCAGAGACCAACGAGCCTGCGCGCGAAACCCGCACGGAAAACCGGTGGGCGCCGCAGGGGCTGGTATTCAATCCCCTAGGCCGTGCGGCGGTGGCAATCCTGCTTGGCGCCGCGGTGTTTGCGTTTGACCTGTGGATGCCATTGGGCGTGGCGGGCGGCGTTCCCTATGTCGCCCTGATCCTGTTGGGTCTGATGTTCCAACATCGAAGGGATATTCCCGTCCTCGCTGCGGCCGCGACCGGCCTCACGGTGGCCGGTTATTTTCTCTCACCTGAGGGCGGCACCCTATGGATGGTGCTGACCAACAGGGCCCTCGCCCTGTTGGTCATTTGGACGACCGCCTATGTCGTTTACCAATTGAGCGGGAAGGAAGAGAAACTAAGGGACAGTGAGGAACGTTTCAGGGTTCTTTATGACAACGCGCCCGACGGCGGCACTATAACGTCCTACACCGATTTGACCGCCCTGCAGCATGCACATCGCGAGGCAGCACACAAATCGGCGTTGTTGGACACCGCCCTTGAAGTCATGGGGCAAGGCTTCGTGCTCTATGACTCCGACCAAACGGTGGTCGCCTACAATGAAAAGTTCATCGAGATAGCAGGGCTCCCGGCGGGGTGCCAACCCTTGGGAATGAGCCACGAAGACATCGTCAGGCTTCGCAACAGCGAGGGGGCGTTAGTCGGACACTTTACAGAGGAAATGATCCAAAGGCGGCTCAAAAATGCCCTTCACCCTCGCGGAGCCGCCAGGGAACGCGTATACGATGACGGTACCGCCATTATCCACCACCGCATCGCCTTGCCCGAAGGGGGGTACGTGGTAACCTACACCGATATCACCGAGCGGAAGCGGGCCGAAGAGAAGCTCCACCAAGCCCAGAAGATGGAGGTGATGGGGCAACTCACCGGCGGGGTGGCCCACGACTTCAACAACCTGTTGGCGGTGATCATGGGCAATACCGAACTTTTGCTCGATGAAATTGGGCACGACAACGAGAAAGCAGACGCCGTGCTCCGTGCCGCCACGCGTGGCGCCGAGCTGACCCAACGCCTGCTCTCCTTCTCCCGCCGCCAGCCACTGTTCCCCCGGCCGGTCGACCTCGGGGCCCTGGCGGATGGTTTGCTGGACTTGCTGAAGAGAACCTTGGGCGAGACCATCGAGGTCTCGACAGATATCGCGCCCGGCCTGTGGCTGGCCCAGGCCGATCCCGGGCAGGTGGAAAATGCCCTTATGAACCTGGCGCTCAATGCGCGCGACGCCATGCCGGGTGGCGGCAAACTAACCATCGCCTGTGCCAACGTGGCTCTCGACGATGACTTCTTGGCCGAAAACTTCGAGGTCGTGGCCGACGACTACGTGGTGCTGGCGGTCGGCGACACCGGGACGGGCATGGCCGAAGAGGTCTTGGCGCACGCCATCGAGCCCTTCTACACCACCAAGGAAGTGGGCAAGGGCAGCGGTCTTGGGCTGTCCATGGTGTATGGATTCGCCAAGCAATCGAGGGGGCATGTCGTCATCGACAGCGAGGAGGGCAAGGGCACCACGGTGAGCCTGTACCTGCCGCGGGCTTTGAGCGATACCGAGGCACGGGCGGACACGAGGGGCGAAGAGGTTTCCACGGGCCGGGGTGAAACCATTCTCGTGGTCGAGGATGATGCGGAGGTGCGCAACCTCGTGGAATCGATCGTCGACAGCCTGGGCTACCGCGTGATCACGGCATCGACGGCGGCGGCGGCGCAAACCGCGCTGGAAAGCCAAGAAATAGACCTGGTGTTTTCCGACGTCATTCTCCCCGGCGGCGTCAACGGCCCCGACTTCGCGCGCCATGCCCGCGACCGGTGCCCCAACCTCAAGGTGCTGTTCATGTCGGGCTACCCCGCCGACTCGGCCAACCAGGACGGCGCCTTGGGTCCAGACGCGGTGCTGCTCAACAAGCCCTTCCACAAGAAAGACATCGCCGCCGCGTTGTACGAGGCCCTGAATTAGGCTCCCTATCGGTGTCCGGCGGGCGGCTCAGCCCCCCGGCTGGGTGGGCCTGGGCCGGGCATCGAACCAGATTTCGTCGAACAGCCCGCTGGCCTCGGCCAAGGGCGCAAGGGATGGAATGGTGAGGAGGCTGATCCGCGCCGGGGCGTGATGGGCGCTGATCGCCGTCATGGCCCGCGTGCTCAGGATGAAAATGCCAGCGCCCCCGGCTCGATCACCGGGATCCGGTCCATCGGCTCACGCCGCCGCGCCTTCCCCCGTGTTCTCACCTGCCAGCACTTCTTGGTAGACCTTGAGCGTGGCGGCGCACATCCGTTGATTGGTGAAATGACCGCGAATCGCGCCCATGGCCTCCTCGGCCAGTCGATGGCGGGCGCCGCTGTTGAGCGAAATCGCCGCGCGCAGGGCCGCGGCCAGGGATTCCGCATCGCCGGGCTCGAACAGCCAACCGGTGCGCCCTTGGGCGACGATTTCCTTGGTGCCGCCATGGTCGGGCCCAACCACCGGCCGGCCCATGGCCAGCGCCTCGGCCAGGGTGCGGCCGAAAGCCTCGGGCCGGGTCGAGGCGGAAACCACCACGTCCGACAACATATAGGCGGCGGGAAGATCGCGGGTGAAATCGACGAAACGGACCAGCTCGAGCACCCGGCACTCCCGCGCGCGCTTCTCGATTGCCGCGAGGTAATCGCCGCTGGCGGTATCGGCGCCCACCATGACGCAGAGCACGTCCCGGCGGCCGAGACGCGCCAGCGCCTCGACCAAAAGCCGGTGGCCCTTCCGGCGCGAGAACCGCCCCGGCATGAGGATCACCTGGCGGTCATCGGGAAGATTCCAGTCATTGGCGATCCGGACCATGCGTTCCTGGGTGACGTTCCCCGGGGCGAACATGTCAAGATCGACGCCGCGGTGAATCATGCGCAGGCGCGCGGGGTCGAGCTCATAGGTATCGCGGATATGGGCGGCCATGAACCGGGAAATGGCGATCACCCTCTCCCCCCGGGCCATCACCGCGTTGTAGCGGCGCTTCAACAGGCTGGAAGCCGCATAGGTTCCGTGGATGGTGGTGATGAAACGGGCATCGGTGCGCTTGGCCGCGGCTTCGGCGCTCCAGGCCGGCGCCCGCGACCGCGCGTGGACGATATTCACCCCATAATTTCGGATCACCCGCGCGAGGCGCCCCACATTGGCCCGCATGACGAAGGGATTCTTTGACTGCAAGGGCAGGGTCACGTGGGCCACCTCGTGACGCGCGAGCACACGCACCATGGCGCCGCCCGCCGAGGCCACTAAAGAACCCCAGCCCGCTTCCTTCAAGGCGATGGCGATGTCGATGGTGCCCCGCTCGACGCCGCCGCCCTCCAGTTCGGGCAGCACTTGAAGAACCACCGGCAGACACCTTTCCGGCACCGTGACTTCGGTGCTGGGGTCCGCCCCGGCGGCGCCGGCGATTGGTTCGAACTGGGTCATGGGTTCGGCGGGTCCAAAGGGTGCGGCGGAGAGATGCAAAACTTAGGTGAGAGTTTACCACGGGCCGATGGGCCGTCCATGGCCGATGCACGATCGCCCGCCGCCGCGGCGCCAAGGAGCGCGGCGCATCGCCGGCGGAATTACGGTTCGTCGGGCAGATCGAGGAATTGCCGCGCGAAGGCCTGCCAATCGCCTTCGGGCGCGTCGCAGACGGCGCTCGCGTCGGCCGACAAGCGCATTGAAATGCCGCCGTGGCGCCAAAGCTCCCGCCAGCCCTGTTCGCTGCCGAAGGCCATCTCCAGAACCCGAATGCGCAGTTTCTTGAGGACCCATTTCGGCAGAATCAGGACGCCCGCGATCGCCAACACCAAGAGCAGGGTGAGCCCCGCCCCCACCCCCGACGTGAAGATCGTGTAAATCCCGAGAAAGGCGATGAGGGCGATCGGGCCCCAGTTCTCATAGGCGTTGTAGACCGGCGATCCGGGCCGGTTGAGGATGGCGATCTTGGTCCCGAAATGAATGCGGCCCAGAAGATAGGACCGGTAGATAAGCTCGTGGGGGGCCTCGTCGCCGGTCCGGGGACCAAGCTCCTCCAGGGGGCTCAGGGTCTCATTCTTCTTGGTACTCATGGGGGCTCTCTGCGTCGTTTCAAAAATCGAGATCGGCGTAGTTCTTGGGCGGCGGCAGGCCGGGAATATGGTCGGCCAGCAAGGCCCTAAAAGAGGGCCGCGACTTGATCCGGGCGTACCAGTCCTTGGCGGGCCCATGTTTATCCCAGGGCACGTCGCCGATATAGTCCAAAGTCGAAATATGGGCGGCGGCGGCGACATCGGCGAGGGAAAAGAAATCCCCGGCCAACCAGTTCCGGCGCTCGGTCAGCCAGGCGATGTAGTCGAGGTGGACCGGCAGGTTGGCATGACCCGCGCGAATCGCCTCGGAACTCGGTTCGCCCAGACCGAGAAACCGTTTTTGCACCTTTTCACCGGTGAGGTTGCGGGTGACTTCCCGGTAGAACTTCAAGTCGAACCAGGCCACCAGGCGGCGCACTTCGGCCCCGGTCTTGGCATCGCTGCCGATGAGGCCGGGCTCGGGGTAGACCTCTTCCAGGTATTCGGTGATGACGCCGGAATCGGCGATCACGGTGCCGTCATCCTCGACCAGGACCGGCACCTGGGCCGCCGGGTTGAGGGCCAAAAACTCCGGCCGGCGTTGCCATACCTTTTCCGCCCTGAGCTCGAACGGCAGGTCCTTTTCTCCTAACACCACGCGTACCTTGCGCGAAAAAGGGGACAAAAGCAGGTGATAGAGAAGCCGCATAGCGGCCTAATCTAGAGCATTATCCGGCCAAATTGAACCATTCGGCCGGAAAGGGCCCTAGACCAATCGGGGCGATTGTGAAACCTAAGGAACGGTTCACGGGGCGAGTCCACCCGGCGCCCGGCGCGCCGCCCACCACAGCGGCAGACCCAGGGCCACCGCCCCCACCCCCACCAGGGCGCCGACCCCCGTGTAAGCAAGCGCGGCATACAACATAGTGGCCGATACGGCGCAAAACAGGAGCGGCGTGAACGGATAGAAAGGCACGCAGAAGGTGTCCTCACCGCCGCCCCTCAGGCGCCTCACGAATACCGCCGCCGCGGTCAAGGTAAGGAAGAACCAGAACACCGGCGCGGTAAAATCGACCATGGTGGCGAACCCCTGACGCGTCATCGTGCCCATCCCGACCAGACCCAAAGCTATCGCGGCCTGGATCAGGTGCGCCGCCACCGGCCCCTGGGCACGCCCGTCCCAGCGTCCCAGCACGGCGAGGAGGCGAACGTCGCGGCCCATGGCGTAAGCCGACCGCGCGCCGGTAAAGATGGTGGCGTTGAGGGTGGACAGCGCGGCGATCATAACTACCCCCGACAGCACGGCGGCGCCCGGGGGACCCAACAACGCCTCCATGTAATCCGCCCCGGGGGCGGTCGAGGCACCGAGCCCGCCCACGCCCAGGACCCTGAGGTAGGCGGCGTTGATGGTAAGGTACAAAAATCCGATCACCACGGTCGCGCCCACCGCCACCCGCACCATGTTGCGTTTGACATCGCGCAATTCGGCCGAAAGATAGGCCGCCTCGTTCCAGCCGCCATAGGTCAGCATGATGAAGATCATCGCCGAACCCATGGCCGCGGCGAGGCTTCCTGATGTGGTGCCCGTGCCCGCCACCGCGGCAACCGGGGCCGTCGGCTCGGGGGTGATCACGAAGCCAAGCACCGCCGTAACCGCGACCGCGGCCACCAGGCTCGCGGCGACGACGCGCTGGATCCGGGCCGAAAGGCGCGTGCCGGCGACATTGGCGCCGGCGACGACGATCACCGCCAGCGCGGCGTAGATCGACGCGCCATGGGGCCCTAGATCCAGGAGCCGTTGCGCGTAATCGCCGAACACGAATGCCACCAGGGCAATGGACCCGGTCTGAATCACCACCAGACGGCCCCAGGCGAACAGGAACCCCACAGCCGGCCCGAAGGCGCGGGCGAGGAAATGGTACTCGCCGCCGGCGTCGGGCCAGGCCGAGGCGAGCTCGGCATAACACAACGCGCCCACTGCCATGATCACGGCACCCGCCAGCCACAGGCTTAGGATCACGAGCGGATCATCGAACCGCGCCGCCACCAGGGCGGGAGCCTTGAAGATTCCGATGCCGATCACCACGCCGACGATGAGCGCCAGCCCGTCCATGGGGCTAAGAAGCGCTTGGGGCCGCGCACCCGCAGCCGGGTCCACCGTCATGGCCGGGAGGGGATGATGTCCCGGGCGCGCCAGGCGCGCCACGGCAGGACGATGTCGCGGACACCGCCGCTGAGCCGCACGGTGCCCGTCATCTGGTTTCCCTTAACCGTGCCCTTGAAGTCGTGGCGCACCATCAAGTGGTCGATCTCGCCGGTCGCGGAGAAAGCGACGCGCGCACCGGTGATGACGGCGTCATGGATCCGCATGGGCTCCAATTCCAGCTCCACCTCGCCGGTCATGTCCTGAAAAGTTTGTTTGATCTTGGCCTGATAGCGAAGCGTCCGGTCGAAATAGCCGGGATATCCGGTCTCCCAGTTCCACAAGCCCGCCAGTTTGGCCGGCACCACCCACATATAGACCACGCCCTCCTTACCCCCGGGAGTTTCGACCACCCGCGCCGCGTCGGGCCGCCACCGGCCGAGATGGTATTCGTTGGACACCACCCGGGCGCCGGGCGCGAGGCTGCCCAGTAGCTTGGGCCGCAGTTTCAGCACCACCTCCGGATAGAGAAACATGGTCACCACGCTGGCCCGGCTGATGTCCGTCTTGAAAATATCGCCGACGAAAAAGCGCGCGCGCGCGGCGATCCCCGCCCGGCGCGCCCGTTGATTGGCAATCGCCACCAACTTCTCGTTGAGGTCCACGCCGAAACCCCGCGCGCCGAACCGCTGGGCAGCGGCTATGACGATGCGGCCGTCGCCGGAGCCGAGATCGATGATGAAATCGTCGCCCGTGACCCTGGCCATTTCGAACATCGCCCTGAGGACGCCCTCATGGGAGCCCTCATAGGGCACATCGAGGTCCTTGGACCCTTCCTTGACCTCTTTGGGGATGTCCTGGGCCGCCACCGGCGCGAGATATCCCGCCGCAAGAACGACGACGACAAACCACGCGGCTAAAGCGGTCCACCCGCCCCGACCCACCCGCTCGAGCACATCAATCATGGGCCTCTCCTCGGGCGCGAATGGGTGCCCAGCCCGGCCATCCCAGGGAAGCAGGCTAGAGCACAATCAGGCGAAAGAAAACCGCCTGACGGGGGTGGTTCGCGATCGAATACTGGCCGGCACGGCCGGGGCGGCGCATGCCGTCGGCGGATAGGCGCACCGCCGTCGGCGCGTCGGGCCGCCCGGCGGGCCGGGCATCAGGCGCTGATGATCCCGGAATCTTCGGTCAAGGGGTGTTCCAGCAGGGCGACCATTTCCTTGGGCACGACGTGCCAGAAGCGGGGCAACACCCGGGCCCAGTCGTTGAGCAGGCGCTCCGCGAACCGCGATTGGGTGTTGGCCACATGGGTCTCCACCAATCGGCGCAGGCGTTTTTCCCAATAGGCCGTCGCCACCCGTTCCCAGACCAGGGTTTCCGGGTTGAGCTTATGTTCAAAATCAAGATCGGAGTCGTAGACGAAAGCCACGCCGCCGGTCATGCCGGCCCCGAAGTTGTCACCGACCGGCCCCAGGATCACGGCCACGCCGCCGGTCATGTATTCGCAGGCGTTGGAACCGCAACCCTCGACCACCGCGATGGCGCCGGAATTGCGGACGCAGAACCGTTCGCCGGCCTGGCCCGCGGCGAATAACCGCCCCGAGGTCGCACCATAGAGCACGGTATTGCCGATGATGGTGTTCTCGTTGGAAACCAGGGGCGAGGAAGCGAGCGGCCTGACGACGATGGTGCCCCCCGACAACCCCTTGCCGGTGTAGTCGTTGGCGTCGCCGAACACTTCCAGCTTGATGCCCTGCACCGCGAAGGCGCCGAGGGACTGGCCGGCGGTGCCGCGCAGGCGCACCGTCAGCTGGCCCGATTCGAGGCCGTCCATGCCGAAGCGCTTGGTAATGGCCGAACTGAGCTTGGCGCCGATGGCGCGGTGGGTGTTGCGCACGTTGTAAGCGAGCTGCATTTTTTCGCCCGCTTCCAGGGCGGCGGCGGCATCGTGGATCATCTCCGCGTCCAGAGTCTCCGGCACCTCGTTGCGCTGGCCTTCCTCGAGCGCGCAGAAGCGCGGGAAATCGCCGGAATCCGCCTGCACCAGCAGGGGGTTGAGGTCGAGGTCGTCGAGATGCTCGGAACCGCGGCTGACCTGGGTGAGGAGATCGGTGCGGCCGACGATTTCCTGCAGCGACCGGGCGCCGAGGGAGGAAAGAATCTCGCGCACCTCCTCGGCGATGAAGCTCATCAGGTTGACCACTTTCTCGGGCGTGCCGACGAATTTGTCGCGCAGCTTCGGATTCTGCGTGCACACCCCCACCGGGCAGGTGTTGGAGTGGCACTGGCGCACCATGATGCAGCCCATGGCCACAAGGGAAATGGTGCCGATGCCGAATTCCTCGGCCCCGAGAAGGGCCGCCATCACCACGTCGCGGCCGGTCTTGACGCCGCCGTCGACGCGCAGCGTCACCCGGTGACGGAGCTGGTTGAGGGTCAGCACCTGGTTGACTTCCGACAGGCCCATCTCCCAGGGCAGGCCGGCATATTTTATGGAACTCTGGGGAGAGGCCCCGGTGCCCCCGGAATGGCCTGAGATCAGGATGACGTCGGCCTTGGCCTTGGCGACGCCGGCGGCGATGGTGCCGATGCCGGTCTGGGCGACCAGTTTCACGCAGACCCTGGCTATGGGATTGATCTGCTTCAAGTCGTAGATCAGCTGGGCCAGATCCTCGATGGAATAGATGTCGTGATGGGGCGGCGGCGAAATCAGGGTGATGCCCGGCGTCGAATGGCGCAGGCGCGCGATCATTTCCGAAACCTTGATGCCGGGAAGCTGGCCGCCCTCGCCCGGTTTAGCGCCCTGGGCGATCTTGATTTCAAGCTCGCGGCAGTTGTTGAGGTATTCCGCCGTCACCCCGAAGCGGCCGGAAGCGACCTGCTTGATGGCGCTGGAGGCATTATCGCCGTTGGGCCGCGGCCGGTAACGCGACGCATCCTCGCCGCCTTCGCCGGAATCCGACTTGGCACCCATCCGGTTCATGGCGATCGACAGCGTCTCATGGGCCTCCGGCGACAGCGCCCCCAGGGATATCCCGGGGGTCACCAGGCGTTTGCGGATATCGGTGATCGATTCGACCTCTTCGACGTCGACGGTCTGGGGCACTTCCTTGAAATCGAGGAGATCGCGGAGGTTGATCGGCGGGCCGGAATGCGACGCCTCGGAAAACCGCCGGTAAACGGCGTAGGATTCGATGCTGACGGCGTTCTGCAGGGTATGGATGAGGTTGCCGTGAAGGCCATGGGCCTCGCCCGACTGGCGATAGCCATAAAAACCGCCCACCGGCAAGATCACGTCGGCGCCGCCATAGGCCTCGCGGTGAAGTTCGGTCACCTTGCGTTCGATCCCGGTCAGGCCGATGCCGGAAATACGCGACGACATGCCGGGAAAGAATTCGGCGACCAGGGCGCGGCTCAGTCCCACCGCCTCGAAATTGTAGCCGCCGCGGTAGGACGACAACATGGAAATGCCCATCTTCGACATCACCTTGAGAATGCCGTCGTTGACCGCCGATTGGTAACTGGCGACGCAATCTTCGGCGGTCTTCCCCGGGAACAGGCCGCGGCGGTGGCGGTCCTTGATGGTGTCCTCGGCCAGGTAGGCGTTGACAGTGGTCGCGCCAACCCCGATGAGGACGGCGAAATAGTGGACATCAAGGCATTCGCCGGTGCGCACATTGACCGAGGTGAAGGTGCGGAGTTGCTGGCGGATCAGATGGTTATGGACCGCGCCGGTGGCCAGGATCATGGGGATGGCGGCGCGCTCGGGACCCATGTTCAGGTCGCTGAGGATCAGGTGCACGGCGCCTTCCCGCACCGAGTCCTCGGCCTCGCGCTGGATCCTCTCGACCGCCTCGCGCAATGCTCCCTCGCTCTTGCCGACCTCGAACGTGCAATCGACCTCCACCGCTTCGTCACCCAATACCCCGGGCATGGCGGCGAATTCGGCGTTGGAAAGTACCGGGCTCTCCAGTTGCAGAAGGCGCATCTGGGACTCATCCTCGTCGAGCACGTTGCCGGAGTTGCCGAGCCGGGTCTTGAGGCTCATCTGGTGATTTTCGCGCAAGGAATCGATGGGCGGGTTGGTCACCTGGGCGAAATTCTGGCGGAAGAAGTGATGCAGCCCGCGATAACCCTCGGACAGCACCGCGAGCGGCGTGTCGTCGCCCATGGATCCGACCGGTTCCTTGGCATCCTCGACCATGGGGTGGAGGATCAGTTCCATCTCCTCCATGTTGTAGCCAAGGGCCCGCTGCCGCTTTCTCAACTCGTCGGGCTTGAACATCGGCGGGGACGGCTTATCGGTCTGGATCAGCTCGCCGAGATTGGTGATGTTCTTGGCCCATTGCGAATAGGGCCGGTGGGCGGCCAATATCTCTTTTAATTCGCTGTCGTGGAAGAACCGCCCCTCGGCAAGGTCGACGCCGATCATTTGGCCGGGACCGATACGCCCCTTCTCTATGATTTCCGTCTCCGGCAAGGGCGTCATGCCCGATTCGGAGCCGACCACCAGAAGGCCGTCCCGGGTCAGGGTGAAGCGCATCGGCCGCAAACCGTTGCGGTCCATGGCGGCGATCACCCAGCGGCCGTCGGTGGCCGCCACCGCCGCCGGCCCGTCCCAAGCCTCGAGCACGCAATCGCAGTAGGAATAGAAATCCTTATGGGACTGGGGCATGGTGGTCTTGTTGGACCAGGAATCGGGAATCATCAGGGACTGCACCATGGGCGCGGACCGGCCGCCCCGCGCCAGCAACTCGAACACCGCGTCCAGCGCCGCCGAATCCGAACTGCCCGACTGGACCACCGGTTTGATGTCGGCGATGTGCTCGCCGAAGACGTCCGATTGCATCCGTGTCTCGTGGCTCATCATCCAGTTGACGTTGCCCCGCAGCGTATTGATCTCGCCGTTATGGGCGAGCATGCGCAAGGGCTGCGCCAGGCGCCAATTTGGAAACGTGTTGGTGGAATAGCGCTGGTGGAAGATCGCGAAAGAGGAAATGAAGCGTTCGTCGAGGAGGTCGGGATAGAACAGGTCGACCTGCTCGGCGAGGAACAGCCCCTTGTAAATGATCGACCGGCAGCTCAGCGAACAGATGTAGAAATCGCCGATATGCTCGTCGAGCACCCGCTTCTCGATACGGCGGCGGATGATGTAGAGATCGCCTTCGAACTGGTCCTGGCCGACCCCGGGATTCGACGCGATCATGATCTGCTCGATCTCGGGCCGCGTAGCGTTGGCCTTCTCGCCGATCACGCTCACGTTCACCGGGACCTGGCGCCAGCCGTAAATGGCGTAGCCGAAATTCAGGACCTCGCTTTCGACGATCGACCGGCACCGTTCCAGATGGCTGAAATCGGTGCGCGGCAGGAAGACCATGCCGACGCCGAGCCGGCCGGGGCGCGACTCATGGCCGGTCCTGGCGATATGTTCCTTGAAAAAGTCCTGGGGAATTTCGACGTGGATGCCCGCGCCGTCGCCGGTTTTACCGTCGGCGTCGACGGCGCCGCGGTGCCAGACCGCCTTCAGCGCGTTGATGCCGGCGACCACCACCTCGCGGCGGGGCCGGCCGTCGGTGGCGGCGACGAGGCCGACACCGCAAGCTTCGTGCTCTTGGGCGGGGTCGTAGGCGTGTGCCGCCATCAGGGTGTCTGCGTTGCGGCGCCAGAGTTCGACCGAGGCGGCCCCAAGGCGCGCGTTATCATCGTGGTTCATAGGTCCCTCCTCATTGCGCCGCCTGTTCGGACGCGGTTGCGAACGACCCGCCCTGTTCCAGCCACTTGTGGATCGATTCGGCAACCAGCCGCCCGTCATGGATCGCCCACACCACCAAGGAAGCCCCGCGGATGATATCGCCGGCCGCGAAGACCCCGTCGAGCGACGTCATCAGGGTCTGGAATTTGGTTTTCAGCGTTCCCCAGCCGGTGAGCTCGAGCCCGGGCTCCCCGAACATCGTCGGCAGATCTTCCGGGTCGAAGCCCAGTGCCTTAATGACGAGGTCGGAATCGATGTTGAAGCTGGAGCCCTCGATGGGCTCCGGCGTCTGGCGCCCGGTCACGTCGGGCACGCCCAAATGGATGCGCTGGCATCGCACCCTTTTGACCCGGCGGTCGCCGAGGAACGCTTCGGGTGCGGCGAGCCAGACGAATTCCACGCCCTCCTCTTCGGCATGGGTCACCTCGCGTCGCGACCCCGGCATGTTCTCCCGGTCCCGGCGATAAACACAGCGCACCGACTTCGCGCCTTGACGCACCGCGGTGCGCACGCAATCCATGGCCGTGTCGCCACCGCCGATGACGACCACGTTGCGGTCCCGGGCATCGAGGGTGCCGTCGTCGAACGCCGGGACGGCGTCGCCAAGTCCATGGCGGTTCGCCGCGGTCAGGTAGTCCATGGCCGGGTACATCCCCCCAAGACCGGAGCCGGGCATCTGGATATCGCGGCCCTTGTAGACGCCGGTGGCGAGCAGCACCGCGTCGTGGCGCTGGCGCAGATCGGCGAGAGAGGCATCGCGGCCGACTTCGAAATTTAGGTGAAAGGTGATCCCGCCGTCGGCCAACAACTTGGCACGGCGCTCGACGATATGTTTTTCCAGCTTGAAATTGGGAATGCCGTAGACCATCAACCCGCCGACCCGGTCGTAGCGGTCGTAGACGTGAATCTCGTATCCCCGGCGGCGCAACTGTTCGGCGGTGGCGAGTCCCCCGGGACCGGCCCCGACGATGCCCACCGACCGGCCCAGCTCCCGCGCCGGCGTCGGCGGCTTGACCCAGCCCCGTTCAAAGGCGGTATCGGTGATGTATTTCTCCACCGCGCCGATGGTCACCGTACCATGGCCCGAATGTTCGAGCACGCAATTGCCCTCGCACAGCCTGTCCTGGGGACAGATGCGGCCGCACACCTCGGGCAGATTGTTGGTGGCGGCGGAAAGCTCGTAGGCCTCTTCGAGGCGGTTCTCGGCGGTCAGCTTGAGCCAGTCGGGGATGTTGTTGGAGACCGGGCAATGGACCTGGCAGAAGGGAATGCCGCACTGGGAACAGCGCGACGCCTGATCCTCGGCACCGGAATCCGAGTAACGCCCGTAAATTTCGTCGAAATCCCCAAGCCGCCCTTCGGCGTTCCGCTTATCGGGCATCACGGTATCGACGGAGGTAAACTTAAGCATCCGTTGCGGCATCGGGCGCAACCATCCTTCCTCAACTGGTTCCTGATCACCCCCGGAACCCTCGTGAAGGTCCCGGTCAGGCGCACCAACCTATTTCCCTGTTTCGCCCCCGGGCATGGCATGGGTTGCCCGGAACTCCCGACGCCGGAGACAAGCGGTTGACCTCCGCCCTGATTCTGAAAACAGTGCCTCCGCCCCAAGACTGGCGATCTTGCTTAAGACGGGGGTATAGGCGACAAAATCGGGCTTGGCGAGCAAAAACGTGCAATTAAGTCAAGATACCTGTCTTATATAGGTCCAAAAATATCGGGCTAATTCCCAACCATCCCGAGCGGTGCTTTCACGGGGTCCGCCCGCTTATTTTTATCCCGTTTTGGAACTAATTATCGGCGGCCGGGTACAATAATTACACCCAACACCAAGACCTGTGCCTTGCCCGCCCTGTGATATCAGCGGACAGGCACCGGGCGTGCCTTCCTGGCCGCCCTCTTCACGCCATCGCCGCGATGACGCGATCCGGAATCAGTGCACACCCCGGCGGCCCGGCCGATAGCGGGCGAGATAGGATGGCAGGACAGAGCCCATGGCGCGGGGCCGGAGGCCGAGCGCGGCGAGACCGTCGGCTCCCGGGCCGACGACGTTGTCGGTCCGCAGCATCTTGGCCTGGTCGCGGGTCAGCTGCGGCCTGACGCCCATGCGCGCCGCGAGGTCGCCCCAAAATCCGATGAAATCGGCGGCCGCCATGGGCAGCGGCAAAAGCAGCCGTCGCCGCCCGATCTCGGCGCAGAGCAAAACCATCAATTGGCGGAAGCTACAGATCTCGGGGCCGCCCAGTTCGAACACCCGCCCCAAGACATCGTCCCGGGTGAGGCCGGCCAACACCGCTTCGGCGACATCGCCCACATAGACCGGCTGAAACCTGTTTTCTCCGCCGCCGAAAAGAGGCAGGGCCGGCGTCACCCTGGCGAGCGCGGCGAAGCGGTTGAAGAAATCATCCTCGGCGCCGAAGATGACGCTGGGCCGCAGGATCACGGTCTCGGGCAGGGCCGCCGTCGCCGCCCGCTCGCCCGCCCCCTTGGTGGCGGCATAGTCCGAGAGACGCGGCTGGTCGGCGCCGATGGCGGAGACATGCACGAACCGGTCGATCCCGGCCGCGCTCGCGGCGGCGGCGATGGTGCCCGGCGCCGTCCCGTGAAGGTCGGCGAACCGCCGGCGCGGCGTCTGGTAGAGGATCCCCACCAGATTAACCGCGCCATCGGACCCTTCTAGGACGGCGGCGACCCGATCCCGGTCGCCGACATCGCACGACAGCGGCGTCACCTGGCCGATATTGCCCATGGTTTTGAGAAAACCCGCGGCCTCGGCATGCCGCGAAGCGGCGATCACGCGGATGCCGGCCGACGCCAGGCGCCGCACCACGTGGCGGCCGACGAAACCGGAAGCGCCGAATACCGTCACCTGCCTCGGACTCATGGTTCACAGCCTTTCGCTAGAGCATTTTCCGGCCGCTCCCCTGTTGGAGGATCGCGCCTTGGACCCGAGAGCATTTCCGGGCCAAATTGAACCAAATGACTGGGATGATTTTACCCCAAGGCTAGGCGCCTGTCGCACGGCGATGCGGGGCATCGGCGAAGATGGGCAACGACGCCTTGGGGTCAAAGCACCCGGCCTGCGGTGGGGCGCGTCATGCGAAGCGTGCATCCGCACGACGGCCCGCGCCTGGCTTGGAAAACCAAGAGCACCCATCAAATTGATCCAATTTGGCCCGGAAGTGCTCTAGTTTAAACCATCGCCGCCGCAGTCAAGGGAAACCCGCCGGTGCACGCCCATGGCGGTTGACTTGTCGGCCGCCCGAGTATATCCAGACCGGCTGCCACACGCGCGGGTCGGTTTGGCGTGGCGGCGGCAGAAGCATCGGCTGCGCTCGATCGTCTGCGAAAAGCGGTGGGTGAGGTGACAGTGTCAGGGCGCACAACAAGGTGTTGCAAAGTTGGGGGAATGTTGCGAGAAGATGCCGATGTTGCGGCGCGGGCGTGGCGGAATTGGTAGACGCGCAGGCTTCAGGTGTCTGTTTCCGTAGGGAAGTGGGAGTTCGAGTCTCCCCGCCCGCACCAGCAACCAGTTTCAGGTATTAGAGCACCATCCTGGGGAGTAATTGTTTGCTAGAGGCGCGCCCGCGAGGCAGCGCCTAATTTGGTAGGGCACATTGAACGGCACGAGGAGCCACGCCATGACCATCCATCTCCATGAGGGCGACCTGCCCGCCGACGTGGATCTCGGTGACGTCATCGCCGTCGACACGGAAACCATGGGGCTTTCCACGGCCCGGGACCGGCTGTGCCTGATCCAGCTTTGCGCGGGTGACGATGAAGCCCATCTGGTCCGTTTCCCGCACCGGGATCGTCCTTATGCCGCGCCCAATCTGGTGGCGCTGCTGGCCGATCCCGGCCGCCTCAAACTTTTCCATTTCGCCCGCTTCGACCTGGCCGCCGTCAAGCAATGGCTGGGCGTCGATTGCACCCCGGTCTATTGCACCAAGATCGCCTCCCGCATTGCGCGCACCTACACGGACCGTCACGGCCTTGCCGATCTCACCCGCGAACTGCTTGGCACCGAACTTTCCAAGGCGCAGCAATCGTCCGATTGGGGCGCCGATCAACTGACCGAGGCGCAACTGGGATACGCCGCCGCCGACGTCCTGCACCTCCACGCCCTGAAGGCACGGCTCGATGTCATGCTGACGCGGGAGGATCGGGCGGGCCTTGCCCAGGCCTGTTTCGACTTCCTGCCCCATCGGGTGGCGCTGGACCTGGGTGGATGGTCGGAGGTCGATATTTTCTCACATTGACC
>Ga0209980_10000442_pt1 | contig 22326 bp, 19 predicted proteins | sample CR02metaG_FD_183611 | JGI IMG/M metagenome (GOLD analysis project Ga0209980, IMG submission 183611) | Deep subsurface microbial communities from Mariana Trench to uncover new lineages of life (NeLLi) - CR02 metaG (SPAdes) (version 2) | ecosystem: Environmental > Aquatic > Marine > Ocean trench...
TATAGATGGCGGCCCCGGTAGTCGATGGCAGCGAGTCCTTGCTGCGCATGCCTAACGCCGGAAATGATTGATTCATAGATTATAGAGGTCGGGCGCGCGTACCCTTTCGGGGGATCCCCATGAACCATGAGCGGGCGCTGACGATCGCGGGCGGCTTCGTTGCGGTCGTCATGGTTGGGTTGTTGTCTATTACCGCCATCAACGGCCGGTGGCTGGGATATCCCAAACGCCTCTACAGGGAAGAAGTGGGCAAAGCGGAGTTGCAGCGCGAGCTGCGCTCCGTCGTGTTGGATCAGGTTGCCTACCGCGCTCGACAGCGCACGTATACGTCCGATCTAGAGGAACTTGGATTCGAATCATGGGATCCGAGAGTTGCGGTCGTGATCCCGGCGGCCGACAAACAGGGCTGGACCGCCGTAGCTACGAGCGAGGATGTCAGCATGGTGTGTGTCATGAGAGTGGGTGTGGGGCCGGCTGCGAATACAGCCGTCGACAGCCTCCTCACGGCCCGCGGCGCTGAATTGGAGCAAGTGGAAACCTGCGAGGTTGCGGATTCGACAGCCACGCCCGCCCTAATCCTGAAAGTGGCTAAAAACCAACTCTGACCGCTGTCCGTACCGCTGCCTGGATCGTTGTCTCGAGCCCACCACCTCCTACCTCCTACCTGGGGTTGTGGGCGGGGCAGGGACGGGACACCTTCAGCCGTCCTTAGCCCACGGTGCTCCCGCCAGCCATGCAACCAGATACTCCTCAATCGCTGCTCAACGATCCGATGTCCGTCTTGGCCTTCCTGGCCGCCGTTGTGGCGGGAATCTTCTGGATGGCGGGTCATCCCCGCTTCAAGAGCTTCTTCGACAAGGTCCCCGCCGTCATATTCGTGTACTTCGTTCCGATGTTCTGCACGACGTTCGGGATCACTCCAGCCACCTCGCCGCTGTACAGCTGGTTCAATCAATACCTGCTTCCCTTTGCTCTATTGCTGTTGATGATGACGGTGGACCTCCGCAGCATCATACGGCTGGGGCCGATGGCGTTGTTCATGGTCGTGGCCGGAACGTTCGGCATCGTCATCGGAGGGCCGATAGCATTGCTGGTGTTCGGCGCTTGGCTCCCGGAAGACATGTGGATGGGATTCGCCGCTCTTTCGGGGAGCTGGATCGGCGGAACGGCCAACATGGTCGCCATTGCCGAGAGCGTCGGGACACCTGATGCCATGTTCGGGCCGATCATCGTTGTGGACACCGTGGTGGGATACGGCTGGATGGGCGTGCTGTTGTTCTTCAGCGCGTACCAGGGGCGGTACGACAAGCGCGCCAATGCGCGAACCGAGGCGATCGAGGAAACCAACCGGCATCTGGCGGCACTGACCGCCCATCGCCGGCCCATCGATCTGGGGCAGGTGACACTGCTCATCGGCCTGGGGTTCGCGGGCGCCGTGCTGACAGGGCGTCTCGGACAAGGCCTCCCGGAGCTGGGCGATCCGACCATCATCAGTCATACCACGTGGGCGGTGCTGCTGGTGGTCACAGGCGGCCTGCTGCTTTCGTTCACTCCGCTCCGCAAGTTGGAGGAGGTGGGTGCGTCCCACTTCGGGTACGCAGCGCTCTATTTGCTCCTCGCCGGCATCGGAGCGCGGGCGGATCTCAAGGCAGTGTTGAGCGCACCTGTCATCTTGGCCGCCGGAGCACTTTGGATTGCGATCCATGTGGCCATACTGTTTGGAGCGGCGCGGCTGGTACGAGCCCCGCTGTTCTTCATCGCTACGGGAAGCATGGCAAACATCGGAGGCGCCGCTTCGGCACCGGTGGTTGCGGGCGTGTATCATCCGGCCATGGCGCCAGTCGGGTTGTTGATGGCGGTTGCCGGATACGTGTTGGGAATCTACGGTGGCCTCGCATGTGCCTACCTCCTTAGTTTGGTGGGCTGACGGGCACCTGGGAGCCGAGAAAGAATATCATGCATACCTCTTGCGTTTTGCTTGCCAGCTTGTGCCTCCCCATCGCTGTCACCGGTCAGAGTCTGCAAGATCTCCTGACCCGTGCCGAGCGATCGAATTACGAGGAAACCAGCACATACGACGACGTGATGGGATTTCTCAACGCCGTGGCTGAAGCCTCTCCGCTGATCCAGCTCACCACGTTCGGCACCACGGTCGAAGGGCGTGCCATGCCCCTGGCGATAGTGGGCCACGTGGACGGCACGAGTCCCGAGGCCGTATTGGCGACGGGTAAGACACGCGTCTACATCCAAGGGAACATCCACGCCGGGGAAGTGTGCGGCAAAGAGGCGATGCAGATGTTCCTGCGGGATGTGGCGCAGGGACAACATGCGGAGCTATTTGATTCGTTGGTGTTGCTGATCAACCCGATCTACAACGCGGACGGCAACGAGCGGTTCGACGTGAACAACCGGCCGCGGCAGCACGGCCCAGTCCGCGGCATGGGACAACGTCCCAACGCCCAGGGCTATGATCTCAACCGCGATCACATGAAGCTGGATTCGCCCGAGGCTCGCGCACTCGTTGGTCTGATGAACAGCTACGACCCGCATGTAGGCATCGATCTCCACACCACTAATGGAACGCGGCACGGATACCACCTGACGTATGCACCGCCGCTGCACCCCAACACCGATCCGGCGATTCTCTCGTTGCTCGAGTCCGAGTGGCTCGTATCGGCCGGAGAGCATCTCCTCGAGAAATCCGGTTGGTATTCCTATGATTACGGTGGTGTAGGACGCCGCGGTGAGCCGGCCTGGCGCACGTTCGACTACCGGCCGCGCTTCAACAACAACTACATAGGGCTGCGCAACCGATTTGCGATTCTCAGCGAAGCGTATGCTTACGCAACGTTCGAGGAACGTGTGCTCGCGACAAAGTATTTTGTGGAGGGAACTCTAGAGTTTGCCCGGCGCAACGCGAGCGAAATCCGCCGCCGCACAGAGGAAGCGGATGCGCGGAAAATCACGGGGACCGAGTTGGCCGTCCGCGCTCAGCCGAAACGCTCGGCGGAGCCAGTGGAGATCCTGCTGGGTGAGGTAGATGAAGAAACCAATCCCTACTCCGACCGCACGATCCTCCGGCGGCGAGATGTCGTGCGTCGCGAGACCATGTACGAGTACATCGAGTTCGAAGCCTCGGAAACGGAACGCGTGCCTGTGGCGTACTTCGTCCCTGCCGAAGCCACCCAAGTACTGGAGAAACTCGCAGCCCACGGTGTGCAGTACACCAGCTTGGCGAGTCCCCTCCGGCTCTCAGTACAAGTTTTCCGGATCGACTCCACGACGACCGCTGAGCGGGCGTTTCAACAACACAACGAGCGGCAGGTTTTCGGCCGCTACCGCCAGGATAACCGCACGTTGCCTGCGGGCACGGCAGTGGTCCGGACGGAGCAGCCGTTGGGCAGGCTCGTGTTCGGGCTCCTCGAGCCGAGGTCCAGCGACGGGCTGCTGAACTGGAATGTGCTGGACTCGTTGCTCGAGGACGCTACGGAGTATCCGATCTTGCGGACCGTCCTACCCTTCATCGGCTTCCCGTAACTTTGCCAGGACGCTGTAATCCTCCAGCGTCGTAGTGTCGCCTACCTCTTCCTTGCCGGCGGCGACGTCGCGCAGGAGCCGCCTCATGATCTTGCCCGATCGCGTCTTCGGCAGCGCGTCGGTGAACCGTATCTGATCGGGTCTGGCGATGGCGCCGATTTCGTTCTTGACGTGTCTTCCCAGGTCGGCTTTGAGATCGGGGCCGGCCTCGACGTCGCCGCGCAGCGTCACAAAAGCTGCGATGGCCTCACCCTTGATCTCATGGGGAAATCCGACGACGGCTGCCTCGGCCACCGCCTTGTGACTCACCAACGCGCTCTCTACCTCCGCCGTGCCCATGCGGTGGCCGGCAACGTTGATCACGTCATCGACGCGGCCGAGCAACCAGTAATATCCCTCGTCGTCGGTGTGGGCCCCGTCGCCCGTGAAGTAACAACCTTCAATCTGTGACCAATATTGCTCCCGATAGCGCTCGTCATCTCCGTACAATGTGCGGAGCATCGAGGGCCAGGGTTTACGGATCACGAGAAAGCCACCGTTTGGTGGTGTGACGCTCTCACCGTCCTCGTTGACGACGTCGGGATCCACACCGAAGAACGGCAACGTGGCGCTACCGGGCTTTGTGGAGATTGCGCCGGGCAGGGGAGTGATCATGATGGCACCGGTTTCGGTTTGCCACCACGTGTCGACAATAGGGCAGCGCTCGTTGCCGATGACTTCATGGTACCACATCCACGCTTCCGGGTTGATGGGCTCGCCCACCGTGCCCAGAAGCCGGAGTGTGGAGAGATCGTGGCGCTTCGGGTGTTCATCGCCCCATTTGATGAATGTGCGGATCGCCGTGGGCGCGGTGTAAAAGATGGTGACCCGGTGTCGCTCCACGATTTCCCAAAATCGATCTGGAGCCGGGTGATTGGGAGCACCCTCGTACATGACCCCCGTGGCGCCGTTTGCCAGGATGCCGTATACGACGTACGAGTGTCCGGTGACCCATCCGATGTCGGCAGTGCACCAAAAAACGTCGTCGTCGCGAAGATCAAAGATGTACTTGCTCGTGAGGTAAGTCCCGACCATGTATCCGCCCGTGGTGTGCACGATGCCCTTCGGCTTACCTGTGGTGCCGGACGTATAGAGGATGTAGAGAATGTGCTCGCTATCCAGGGGCTCGGCCGGACACTCGGCGTCGGCACCGTTCATGAGTTCGTGCCACCAATGGTCGCGGCCCGCCTGCATCTCGACGGCGGAGTTGGTGCGGTTCACAACGATGACGCTTTCGATCGACGGGGTGCGGGGGAGCGCCTCGTCGACGGCGGCTTTGAGAGCCACCACCGTGCCGCGACGCCAGCCCCCGTCCGCCGTTATCACGGCCTTCGCCTCTTGATCGGTGATGCGATCGACCAAGGCGTTGGCACTGAAACCTCCGAACACGACGCTGTGGGCGGCGCCAATGCGGGCGCAGGCCAGCATGGCTATGGGCAACTCCGGTATCATCGGCAAGTAGATGCAAACGCGATCGCCCTTCGTGATGCCCAAACCCTTCAAGACGTTCGCGAACTTGCACACCTCGCGGTGTAGCTCGCGATATGTAAGCGTCCGGGTGTCACCGGGCTCACCTTCCCAGATGAAGGCTGTCTTGTCCGCCCGCGGGCCGTCGAGGTGGCGGTCCAGGCAGTTGTAGCTGATGTTCGTTTTTCCGCCCACGAACCACTTCGCGTGAGGAGGGTCCCACTGCAAGACAGTGTCCCACTTCTTGAACCAGTGCAGCTCCCCGGCCACCCGACTCCAGAAGGTGTCGGGTGAATTGATCGACTCGTCATACAGGCGCTTGTACTCTTCCAGGCTGCCGCAGACGGCCGACGCAGCAAATCCCTCCGGTGGAGCGAAACTGCGCTTCTCGGTCAACAAATTCTGAATGTCTTTCGCCGGCATCGCGCGCCTCTTCGAAGTCAGGTTCCGGGAGACAGATGAACGGCGAGAATCGGGTCTTTCGTCGAGGATGTCAAGGAAAGTCGGACCGGACTACATTCCAGCCGAGCGGTAGGAGGCCCGAGCCTCGAGATCGCTGCTAGACCAGGAGCACAACCATCGTGCAGCACAGGGAGGGCCTTTGGGTCCTGAACGAGTCGGTGCGATCGGCTCGGAGGCTATCGGGGGGTCGATCGCGCGGTCGGCAACGCGTGCCGGTCTGTCGCAGGTGGTTGGGTTTGCGGCCGGAGCGCAGCACAGAGATAGCGACGCGATAGCGCAGTGGCTCTAGAAGGGAGCCGATTTCAGGAGGAATCTTTAAATAGTGACGGCGGGATTCCAGATGGAGTTGCCGGGGGACAAGAGCCTGACACACCGTGCCCTCGTGCTGGCCGCGCTGGCCGGCGGCGAGAGCACTATCGAGCATCCCCTCACATCGTTGGACGCACGCTCCATGGCGGGTTGCCTGAGACGACTCGGGATTTCCATTTCGCCGTTGCGAGGCGGGAGCGTGCGTGTGGTTGGAAAAGGGTTGAGAGGTCTCGCGCAGCCCAACGGGAGTTTGAACTGCGGCAATTCGGGAACCGCCGCCCGGTTTCTGCTCGGCGTGCTGGCGTCATGTCCCTTCCCGGCTCGGTTGATCGGTGATGCATCGCTCCGGCGGCGACCGATGAGGCGAGTGACCAGACCATTGCAGCAGATGGGAGCCTCCGTCACGGAGTTCGCGGGGGACGGACTCCCGCTGGAAATTCGGGGCGGTCCGCTGCAGCCTATCGACTACGTTTCCGACACCGCCAGTGCCCAAGTGAAGAGCGCCATTCTCTTCGCCGGCCTCGTCGGAGGTGTCGCGGTTTCCGTGACGGAGCCGGTAAGATCCCGAGATCATACGGAAAGGATGCTCCGGGCCCTCGGGGCCGCAGTGGAGGTTCGAGAGAACACGGTTCGCCTGTCACCGGTGGATTCCATTGCACCGTTCACGGCAACCGTACCGGGGGATCCGTCGTCGGCGGCGTTCTTGATCGCCGCCGCATTGCTAGTGGGCAGACGGGAGATGACATTGCGCGAGATAGCGATCAATCCGACACGGATTGGGTTCATTCGAGTGTTACGCCGCATGGGTGCCGACATCGAAGTTCGAGAGGTCTCGGAGTTCTTGGGAGAGCCTGTCGGAGATGTGATCGTTAAAGGATCAGCTCTATCGAGTACGGAGGTACATGCCGACGAAGTGCCTTCCCTCATCGACGAGATTCCTGTGTTGGCGGTAGTGGCGAGCGCCGCCTCGGGGACGACCACGTTCCACGGCGTCTCGGAACTCAGAGTAAAGGAGAGTGATCGATTGACTCTGTTGGCTGCCAACCTCGATTCCGTGGGGGCGGATTGCCGTGTGGCCGGTGACGTGCTGTACGTGGAGGGTCAGTCGCGGCCTCCGCGGGGAGCAGTCCAAACGGGGCTCGACCACCGAATGGCGATGGCCTTCGCTGTCATGAGCCGGATGCCCGGCGCCTCTCTCCGTCTGTCCGAACGCGAGTCTCCCGGGGTCAGTTACCCCGGTTTCTTCCGCGATCTCGAGCTGGTGGTATCGGGCCCCCATGGCTAGTCGCGTCATAGCGATTGACGGACCGGCAGGTTCGGGAAAGAGCACGACCGCCAAGGCCGTCGCACGGGAGCTAGACCTGGCGCACATCGACAGCGGCGCCCTGTATCGAGCGGTGACGCTGGCCGCTTTGGATGCGGGTGTACCGATTCTGGAGGATGGGGACCTGGTGGTCGAGACTGCGAAGGGCAATGGGGTGGAGCTTCGCGATGTGGGCAGCAGCTTCCGTCCGATCATCGCCGGTGCAGATGTCTCGAAGGAAATCCGGTCTGCACGCGTTACCGAGTGCGTATCGCAGGTATCGGCGCTGCCCGAGGTTCGGACGTGGGTGACGGCGGCGTTGCAGGAGGCGGTGGCCCAACACCCTCGGGGCGCGGTTGCGGACGGTCGGGACATCGGCACCGTTGTCTTCCCGGATGCCGTGCTCAAGATCTACCTGACGGCGGCGGTCGCGGAGCGAGCCCGACGGCGTGCCCTCCAGCAGGGGATGGACGGAGCGACCCCTGATATCCAGCAGCTTTCCCGCGACCTTCAACGCAGGGACGAGTTCGATTCCAACCGGGCAGTTTCTCCCCTGCGGCCGGCCGCGGATGCCATTCACATTGATACGACGGATCTGGCGTTCGAGGAACAGGTGGCTGCCGTGGTCGAGCGAGCCCGGGACTACTTCGCCTAGCTTGACCGACGTCTCTCCTGGGTCTAGCTTACTAGGCTAATGCTGAATCACCTCTTGATCCTCTAACCTGAAGGCCCATGGTAGAAGCGCCCGAAGATTTCGAACCCTCAACCGTTGCCCCCCCCACTCAGTCGACCATTCGTGTCCGCCCCGATCTCCGGGACGAGGAATATTCCGACGAGCAATATGCCGAAATGCTGGCGCTGTACGAGGGCACCATGCAGAGCATTGCCGAAGGCGAGATTGTTTGCTCCAAGGTGCTGCGCGTAACAGACACACATGTGATTCTCGATGTTGGCTTCAAGTCGGAGGGGGCGGTATCGATTGACGAATTCAAGAACGCCAAAGACATCAAACCGGGTGACGAGGTGGAGGTGTTCCTCGAGAGTCTGGAGGACGAAGGCGGCGCAGTCATACTCTCGAAGAAGAAAGCCGACTTCATGCGGGTGTGGGAGAAGATCCGCACTGCGTACGAGAACGACGAGCCCGTGCAGGGAACTCTCAACAAGAAGATCAAAGGTGGTGTTGTCGTCGATTTGATGGGTGTGGACGCGTTCTTGCCGGGCAGCCAGATCGCCCTCCGTCGCGTGCCCAACATCGACGAGCTGCTGGGTGAGAGTTACGAATTTAAGATCATCAAGCTCAATAAGCGTCGCCGCAACATCGTGGTATCGCGCCGGGTGATTCTCGAAGCCGAGCGTGCGACTAAACGCGATCAGCTGATGAAGGAGCTAGAAGTCGGCCAGCTACGCACCGGTGTCGTCAAGAATATCACCGACTTCGGAGCGTTCATCGACCTCGGCGGAGTAGACGGCCTGCTTCACATCACCGACATGAGTTATGGGCGCGTCACCCACCCGTCCGAGATAGTGACAATCGGTGACAAGGTCGAAGTGAAGATTCTCGATATCGACTGGGAGCGGGAGCGGATATCTCTCGGCGTGAAGCAGTTGCAGGAATATCCCTGGGAAAACGTTGCCGATAAGTATCCCGTGGGCTCACGGCTGCAGGGCAAGGTCGTCAGCATCACCAATTACGGGGCGTTCATCGAACTCGAGCCGGGCATCGAAGGCCTCGTCCACATCAGCGAAATGAGCTGGACCCGCACGGTACGCCATCCCTCCACCGTGGTGTCGATTGGCGAGACTATCGAAGCAGTCGTACTCAAGGTGGATCAGCAGGAAGAGAAGATTTCTCTCGGCATGAAGCAAACCGAGCAGGATCCGTGGATGGTGCTCCCGATGAAATACCCCGTGGGTACGCGGATTACCGGCAAGGTGCGCAACCTGACGTCCTTCGGAGCCTTCGTTGAAATCGAGCCAGGCATCGACGGACTGATTCATATTTCGGACATGTCGTGGACCAAGCGGGTGCAACACCCCTCTGAGGTAGTAAAGAAGGCGGACGAAGTAGAGGTGGTGATCCTCAACATCGACCCGGACAACAAGCGGATATCTTTGGGGTTGAAGCAGGCCCAGGAGGATCCGTGGCTCGAGATCGGCGAGCAATACCCCGTCGGCATGGAGTTGAACGGTCGGGTCGTGCGGTTCCAGGACGACGGCGTGGTCGTCGACCTGGGGAACGACCTGGAGGGCTTCGTGCCGAAGAACGATCTCGGCCTTCCCGAAAAGCCGCCGGTTGAGGAGCAGGTGCAGTTGGGGCAGCACGTGGCGTTGACCATTGTGGAAGTCGATCCCATCCACCATCGCGTCTTGGCCGTTGCCAGGGAGTTCTTGGATGAGGTCGATCCGTTGCCTGAGAGCCCCGTGGCGGAGAGGGCCGAAGAACCGAGCGCCGAGGAGCCCCCAAGACCTGAGGGCGACGAAGCCGTAGCGCCGGAGGCGAGTGGGGCTGAAGCGCCTGCGGCGGAACCAGAGGCCAAGATGGATGATGCGGTGGCGGAAGACAGTGAAACCTCAGCGGCAGAGGCGGACGGCGCGAAGAGTGAAGGAGAAGGAGCGGATAAGGCCACCGCCGAGGCCGAGTCGACGAGCGAGTAAGGGTCCCGAGTTCGAGCAGTTCGACGCCGGTGGTCTGGCAACATCCAGGCCGCCGGCGTTTTCTTGATTCGGCCTTTTGGACCCGGTGTCCGGCTGTGCGAGAAGGTGGCACGACTATGACCAGAAGGCATAGTGTGCTTGATTCCGTGCAAACCGAGGTGCCCCGGGCTTTCTCATAGCTACCAACGAGCATCCACAGCGATCATGAGCATTCACGACAAGCTCGACACATTGGAGAAACTCCGCCAAGAGTCCGAACTGGGCGGTGGCCCCGACCGGATCAAGAAACAGCACGAAAAGGGAAAGCTCACAGCCCGAGAACGTCTCGACTTGCTGTTGGACCCCGGCTCCTTCGTCGAACTCGACCGCTTCGTAACACACCGTTCGACCGATTTCGGACTCGACAAACAAAAGGTGCTGGGAGACGGTGTGGTGACGGGGTACGGGTCGATCGATGGGCGGCTGGTCTACGTTTTCGCGCAGGATTTCACGGTGTTCGGTGGATCTCTTGCCGAAGCCCACGCGGAGAAGATCTGCAAGGTCATGGATATGGCCGTGCAGAATGGAGCGCCGGTCATTGGACTGAATGATTCCGGCGGCGCTCGAATTCAGGAAGGTGTCGTATCACTGGGTGGGTACGCAGACATCTTCCTCCGTAATACGATGGCTTCAGGAGTCGTGCCGCAGATAAGTGCGATCCTCGGGCCGTGTGCTGGCGGCGCCGTGTACTCCCCGGCGATTACCGATTTCGTGTACATGGTTCGTGGTACGTCATATATGTTCGTGACCGGGCCGAATGTTGTTAAGACCGTTACCCACGAGGAAGTCACGGCCGAAGAGTTGGGCGGGGCGGATACGCACGGTGAGGTCTCAGGGGTGGCCCACTTCGTGCACGATTCCGAAGCGGAGTGCCTCACCGGCATTCGACAGTTGGTGGGCTATATCCCGAGCAACAATTTGGATGGAGCGCCGTCAAAGCGTTCAGAAGATCCGGTGGACCGTCGCGACGAAGATCTGTTGACCGTCGTTCCCGACAACCCCAACAAGCCATACGACATGCTGGATGTCATCCGGCGGGTGGTCGACGACGGGGAGATTCTCCAAGTTCACGAGGGTTACGCCCGAAATATCATTGTTGCGTTCGCGAGACTCGGGGGACACTCCGTCGGAATCGTGGCAAACCAGCCGGCGGTGCTTGCCGGTGTGCTGAACAGCACTGCGTCGTTGAAGGGCGCGCGCTTCATTCGCTTCTGTGACGCGTTCAACATTCCGCTCGTAACATTTGAGGATGTCCCTGGATTCCTCCCCGGCATCGAGCAGGAGCACGGAGGCATCATCAAGCACGGAGCCAAGCTGCTGTACGCGTATTGCGAAGCCACGGTGCCGAAACTCACGCTCATTACGAGGAAAGCCTACGGTGGGGCATACGACGTGATGAGTTCCAAGCACGTCGGTGGCGACTTCAATCTAGGATGGCCTACGGCTGAAATAGCTGTGATGGGACCCAAGGGGGCCGTGGAAATACTCTTCCGCCGTGAAATCGCGGCAGCCGAAGACCCCGAGGCGAAATTGGCCGAACTCGAGGCCGATTATCGCGAGAAGTTCGCCCACCCCTACCACGCTGCGGCGCGCGGTTACCTCGACGACATCATAGACCCAAGAGAAACCCGGCCGCGGCTGATATCGGCGCTCGAGACGCTGCTGACGAAGCGGGCCAAAATGCCTGCGAAGAAGCATGGGAATATTCCGCTGTAGGGGGGATGGGCAGTGAAGCGGGTTCTCATTGCCAACCGAGGCGAGATCGCCGTGCGCGTCATCCGAGCTTGCCGCGAAGAGGGAATCGAATCGGTTGCCGTGTATTCGGAAGCCGACCGGCGCAGCCCGCACGTGGCCGCGGCCGACATGGCCGTCGAAATCGGCCCGCCGCCTGCCGCCGAGTCCTATCTCAACATCGAGCGTGTGCTGTCCGCCGCCCAGCGTACGGAGGCAGACGCGGTCCATCCAGGATATGGCTTCTTGGCCGAACGGGCGGACTTCGCCGAGGCCGTTCAGGCCGCAGGATTGACCTTTGTGGGACCGCCGCCGTCGGCGATCCGGGCGATGGGAGAGAAAACGACAGCCCGCCGGCGGATGGAGGAAAGCGGAGTTAGGGTGGTGCCCGGGACGACCAGTTCCGTCGCAGGCCCGAAAGAGGCCGCCGTCGTGGCCGCCGAGATCGGCTACCCGGTCTTGCTCAAGGCCGTAGCCGGTGGCGGTGGGAAGGGGATGCGCCGGGCCAATTCGGAAACGGAACTGCAAGGCAGCTTTCAGCAGGCGACATCAGAGGCAATGAAGGCGTTTGGCAACGGGGACATCTACGTGGAGCGGTTCATCGAGCACCCCCGCCACGTCGAGATCCAGGTGCTCGCCGATACCCATGGCACCACAGTGCACTTCGGCGAGCGCGAATGTTCCATTCAGCGGCGACACCAGAAGCTCATCGAAGAGGCGCCGTCGCCTGCCGTTGGACCTGAGCTGCGTGAGCTGATGGGTGCCACGGCAGTGCGCGCCGCACGAGCGGTGGGCTACGTGGGAGCGGGAACCGTGGAGTTCCTGCTGGAGCCCGGGGGTGAGGGGGGGAGCGACAAATTCTACTTCCTCGAGATGAACACACGCATTCAGGTTGAGCACCCCGTGACCGAGATGGTTTACGGCGTGGACCTGGTGCGGCAACAGCTCCGCATCGCAGCAGGAGCACGCATCGAAGCTGACGGTCGTTCCATGGAGCCGAAAGGCCACTCCATCGAATGCCGCATCACGAGTGAAGATCCCTTCAACGACTTCCTGCCCGACACGGGCGCTATTCAATACTTGAACGTTCCGTCGGGTCCCGGTGTGCGCTGGGATGGGGGAATCGCCGTAGGTGACGACATCGGCCTGTACTACGATCCCCTCCTAGCCAAGTTGATCGTTTGGGGCGAAACGCGAGCCGCAGCCATGGGACGAATGCGACGCGCCCTCGACGAGCTTGTCATCGTCGGTGTCGCCACGTCCCAACCGTTCCACCGTCTGGTGTTAGAGCATGAGCCGTTCAAGAACGGATCGTACGACATCGGGTACCTGGAGCAACACGGCGATGCGCTGCTCGCCGCAGCGGACGACACCGGCGAGTTGGAGCGGATTGCCGTCGCCGCCGCCCTGGCCGAACACCAACGGATGCGAATCGCCAGCCCCGGGAGGATAGGTGCCGGCGACGGGCTGGCGGCGGAGTCCGCCTGGTTGCGTGCCGCTCGCTTGGATGGGCGGCGATGACCGCCATCACCATCGATCGCATCGCGGCAGGCGGCGAGGGCGTTGGTCGGCTCCCGGATGGGCGGGTGGTCTTCGTGTCCCGCACCAGCCCGGGTGACGTTGTGGAGGTCGAAGAGGTCCGAGCCCGGCCCAGCTACGTCCGCGCCCGCGTCCTGAGGGTGAAGCAGCCGGGAGCGGAACGGGTGGAGCCGAAGTGTGTGCACTACACCCGTGATGAGTGTGGCGGGTGCCAGCTCCAACATCTCTCAGCCGTGGGACAGCTGGACGCGAAGCGCGGCATCGTGGGTGACGCTCTCCGGAGGATAGGGGGGTTGCGAGTGGAGAATCCGGAAATCGTACCCTCACAGATTGCCTGGCGGTACAGGAGCAAGATCACGTTGAGCGCCAAAGCAACGCCACGGGGGCCCGTGATCGGCCTGCACCGGCACTCCCGCCCCGGTGTTGTCTTTGAGCTAGAAGACTGTTTGATAACCAGCGATCGCGTCATGGGACTGTGGGCCCGGGTGCGGCAGCACATCACGCTGCTTCCCGATGATCTCGAGTCCGTGGTGCTGAAGGAGGACTGTGAGGGGGGGCTGCATATCATCGTGGGTGGTGGAGCGGAGCCGTGGAACCCCGAACCCCTGCGCCAGGCGGTCGGCGAAGACGGATTGTCGTATTGGTGGCAGCCCCGGGGTGGGGCGGCGCGGGTGGTGGCCGGTCCGGAAAAGGGGTTTCCTGCATTGGCCTTCGAGCAGTCCAACGCGGAATTTGCCCGTGCCATTCGCCACGCGGCGGTGGACTCATTGGGCGACATCAACGGGAAAGTAGTGTGGGATCTGTACGGGGGCGTTGGCGAAACGGCATCTCTCTTGGCCGCGCGGGGTGCCACTGCGTGGTCGGTCGATCAAGATCGGGCCGCCAAGGAATGGGCGCGGCAGCGGGCCGGAGCAGGAGTGAAACACATCACCGGTAGAGTTGAGGACGTGCTCCATCGTCTAGCCGAGCCCCAGGCGGTGATCGTCAATCCTCCCCGCACTGGCCTGGCGCCCAGGGTCGCCCGGCACCTCAACCGGTGGGCGGAGGCCACCCCGGGAGCGCGAGTGGCGTACATATCGTGCGATCCGGCCACCTTGGCCAGAGACATTGCCCGGATGGGGTTCCTTTCCGTTCAGCGGGTGGTGGCCTACGATTTGTTTCCCCAGACCAGCCATGTCGAAACCCTTGCCGTGTTGGGGAGCGCGCAATGAAGTACGAGGTGACCATCGGGGGAGGGGACGGGGAAGGGAAAGGGCGGCTTTTCGTCGTGGACATTGACGGAGACGACGTGATCCTGGATGGGCGGACGGTGGTGGCGCGTTTGGATCCGGTACCTGAGACACCGCTTCGGTACCTCGAGGTAGATGGCAGGACCGAGTCGCTGGCCATGTCGCACGACGGCCACCGGTGGCGGGTTCAGGTGAGGGGTAGGATGTGGGTGGTGGGAGTGGTGGACGAACGTACCCGTCGGCTTCGGGAGTTGGCCGGCGGTGGAGCAAAGTCGGGCGGCTCGGGGGTCGTGAAGGCCCCGATGCCGGGAATGATTCTCCGGCTGCAAGTGGAGCGGGGGCAGCGGATAAAGGTGGGTGGTGGATTGGTGGTGCTGGAAGCTATGAAGATGGAGAACGAGATACGGGCGCCCAAAGACGGCGTCGTGACCCAGATATACGTCGAGGCAGGCAGCGTGGTCGAGAAGGGGGCGCCATTGGTTGAACTCGGTCCGTCCAGTTGACCGAACCAATTGTCCCGGCTAGCTTTATCGACTGCGTCATTTCTCGTCTTTAGCACTGGGTGGTTTGGTCGGCACGAATGAAGACATACATGCTCAAGAAGGCTGAGGTCCAAAACGATTGGCACGTAGTTGATGCCGACGGCTTGGTCTTGGGACGCCTTGCCAGCAAGATAGCCCAGATCATTCGGGGAAAGCACAAGCCGACGTTCACGCCTCACATGGATGGCGGTGACTTCGTGGTGGTTATTAACGCGGAAAAGGTGCGTTTGACCGGGCGGAAGATGGAGCAGAAGCAATACTTCCGTCACACGGGTTACATCGGCAACGAGAAGTTTACGCCGGTGGCGAAGATGCTCGAAACACATCCAGAGCGCGTTATTGAGAAGGCAGTGTTCGGTATGCTCCCCAAGGGGACGCTCGGCCGCCAGGTTCTTCGCAAGAAGCTCAAGGTGTATGCTGGGCCGCGGCATCCGCATGAGGCACAGCGACCTGCCCCGCTCCTCTTGAGCTAGGAATTCTAATAGATAATGACTGTCGAACAGCCTGAACTTCGTTGGCGGGCACTTGGGCGCCGCAAGACGGGAATCGCCCGGGTCTGCCTCACCCCGGGTTCCGGAAAATGGAACATCAACGGTCGGACTCTCGGTGATTATTTTCCTCGGCGTTCGTTGATCCAGCACATTCAGCAGGGATTCACGGTTACGGACACGCTTGGGGCGTTCGATGTATGGGCACGGGTCAACGGGGGTGGGCTGACCGGCCAAGCGGGCGCGCTGCGCCTGGGTATCGCTCGGGCGTTGGTCAAGGCCGATGAGACGCACCGGAAGAAATTGCGGGAACAAGGTCTGATGACTAGAGACCCGCGCGCAGTAGAACGGAAGAAGCCCGGTCAGCCGAAAGCTCGCAAGCGCTTCCAGTTCTCCAAACGGTAAGCCGCAGACTGCGGTCATCACACACACCGCCCGACTCGTTCTTGGGTGTCCGTTGCAGGTTGCGGATCGAGGCCGGGGTTGAAGGCGGTGGACGAACCAACCCGAACGGATTCGGTATATGGTAGATCCAAGCATGCAGGACTTGTTGGAAGCTGGCGTCCATTTTGGTCACCAGACCCGACGGTGGAATCCCAAGATGCGTCGGTTCATATTTGCCGAGCGCTCTGGGATTTATCTCATCGATCTCCAGAAGACTCTTCGCCAGCTCAAATTAGCGCAGGAAAAGGTCCGCGAGGTAGTATTGCGCGGCGACGGGATCTTGTTTGTCTGCACCAAGAGACAGCTCAAGCAGATTGTTCGGTCGGAGGCCGAACGCGGGGAATCGTTCTTCGTGACTGAGCGATGGCTCGGCGGGACGCTCACGAATTTTCACACAATCAAGAAGCAAGTTCGCCGCCTCAAGGAAATCGAGCAGGGGATGGACGAAGGGGCCTTCGATTTTCTCACCAAGAAGGAAAGGCTGCGACTCGAACGGGAGCGCGCTAAGCTCACTCGCAATATCGAGGGTATCAAGCGGATGGGGCGGCTTCCCGGGGCGCTGTTCGTGGTGGATTCGCAGCGCGAACGTATTGCCATCGCGGAGGCGAACAAACTCGGCATCACGGTGATCGCTATTGTCGATACGAATGCAGATCCGGATCTGATCACGGTACCTATTCCCGGCAATGACGATGCGATCCGCTCGGTGTCGCTGATCACCGGAGCAGTGGTCGATGTGATTTCCGAAGCCCGTTCACAAGTACCTCTGAAGGAAATCACGGAGGAGTCGGAAGCCTTCACTTACAGCACGGAAGCTGCCGGAGAGGGCGATGTGGAAGAGCACCGTAAGCGGCGCCGTGCGCGCCGTAAGAGGCGGCCGAAGCCGGAGGCGATCGTTGCCCGTTTGAAGGAGGGTGAAAGCTTACCGGCGGGTGGTGAATCTGCAACAGGAGAGGCAACTTCCCCTCGAGCTGCTGTAGACTCCGGGCAGAGTGAAGCGGAGACATCTTCCGCTGAGTCGGTCGGCGCGAAGGCTTCGGGAGAGAGCGAGGCGTAGTCCCCGCTGATGTTTTGGGATATCGACCGCCGCTTCCCAGGCCTGTTGGCCTCGAGGGCGGCGGTTCGTGTTTGCGGTGGGGAAGGCGGGAGATGGTGCTGAGAGCGGTAGTTTGGCCTAAATTCTAACATGCAGCTTTGTGTCGAAGACGGCACGAGGAAATCCGAAAAACGAATGGCTATTTCAGCAAAAGACGTTGCAGAGCTTCGTCGACAGACCGGTGTGGGGATGATGGAGTGCAAGAGGGCGCTGGGGGAAGCTGGCGGTGATATGGAGAAGGCTACTGATATCCTCCGCAAGCGGGGAATGGCCAAGGCCGAAAAACGGGCGGGGCGAACTGCACGGGAAGGCATTATCGGTCACTACGTCCACTTCAATGGCAGGGTGGGTGTGTTGGTGGATCTGAATTGCGAGACGGACTTCGTGGCCCGGACAGAGGATTTTCAAGCCTTGGCGAAAGATCTATCGCTGCACATCGCGTCGGCGAGGCCGATCGCTGTCTCAGCAGGTGATTTGCCCGAAGAATTGGTTGCGAAGGAGCGCGAGATCATCCAGGCCCAGGTTGCAGAGTCGGGAAAGCCCGAAGCGGTTTGGGAGAAGATCATTGAGGGGAAGATGAAGAAGTTTCGCAAGGGACTGGTGTTGCTCGACCAACCTTTCGTAAAAGACGACAAGGTATCGGTCGGTCAACTGGTTACGGAGGCATCGGTGAAGCTGGGCGAGAATGTTGTGGTGCGGCGCTTCGTGCGGTACGAACTAGGAGAAGAATAGGTGGCCGACATCCTCTATCGGCGGGTGCTGCTCAAGCTGTCTGGAGAAGCGCTGGCGGGCGAAACTGGTTTTGGAATCGATTTCTCCGTGATCGACCGCCTGTCGGAAGAAATCAAGGAAGTCCACGAAATGGGAGCGAGCATGGGGCTCGTGTTAGGCGGCGGCAACATCATACGCGGGTCGGTGGCCAGCCAACAGGGAATGGACCGTGTTTCGGCCGATTATATGGGAATGCTGGCGACCGTGATCAACGCGTTGGCGGTGCAGGACATCCTCGAGCGCAAGAACATCGACACGCGTGTCATGACTGCCATTCGTATGGAAGAGTTGGCCGAGCCGTACATTCGCCGCCGCGCGCAGCGCCACTTGGAGAAGGGCCGCATCGTGTTGTTCGCCGGCGGTACGGGAAACCCTTATTTTTCCACAGATACGGCGGCTGTGCTTCGCGCTCTCGAGATCGAGGCAGACGTCCTGATAAAGGCAACGAATGTGGACGGTATTTACACGTCTGATCCGCGAAAGGATCCCACGGCTGAATTCATCTCCGAACTGGCGTATCAAGACGCGATCGTCCGCGATCTGGACGTGATGGACGCGAATGCATTCGGCCTGTGCAAGAAAAATGGGCTGCCGATCGTCGTCATGAACGTCAACCAGAAAGGCGGGATCGCCCGCGTCATCGAGGGCCAACGGGTAGGGACATTGGTGCGATGACCACACTGTCTGAAGTGACGAAGGAAGCCAAGACCGCCATGAAGAAAGCGGTCGAAAGCGCTAAACGCGAGCTGGCGACGATTCGCAGTGGCAAAGCTACTATCAGCTTGCTCGACACCATTCGAGTTGATGCGTACGGTCAGATGATGCCGCTCAACCAGGTTGGGTCGGTGGCCGCGCCAGAGCCGCGAATGCTCACGGTTCAACCATGGGACAAGGGGTTGATCGAGTCGATCGAGAAAGCCATTCGATCGTCGGAACTCGGCCTGAACCCATCGAACGACGGCACGATCATTCGCGTCCCGTTGCCTCAGCTGACTGAGGAGCGGCGCAAAGATCTTGTCAAAATCGTGCGGAAATTGGCCGAAGAAGGGAAAATCGGGGTTCGTCACGGCCGCACGGAAGCGATCTCGAAGGCCAAGAAGGTCGAACATGTTTCTGAAGACGACGAGCGGCACACTGAGAAGGATATTCAAAGACTACACGACGAAGCGATCGAGCAGCTCGACAACCTTGTGAAGGCCAAAGAAGTAGAGATCATGGAGGTTTGAATCGGGGCTGCGTCCCTGTACCGATGCTCAAAGACCGCCTCACTCGGTTGAAGACGAACGGCGATGTGCCACGGCACATCGCCGTCATCATGGACGGAAACGGGCGGTGGGCGCAGAGCCGTCGACTTCCCCGGATGCCGGGCCATCACCACGGTATGAGAGCCGTGCGCGAGGCGGTGGAAGGGTGCATCGATGCAGGCGTTCAGGTGCTAACCCTATTTGCTTTTTCAGAGGAGAACTGGGCTCGCCCAGCAGATGAAGTCTCCTCGCGCATGAGTCTCCTAGACGAATACATATCCAGAGAAACCGCAAAGCTGCGGAGCAACGGCGTCAAGACAAGGGTGTTGGGCGATCGCAGTCGCTTTAATTCGCGCACCCTCACAGCGATCGAGCGGATGGAGCGTGAAACGCAGGAAGGCACTCGCCTTCAATTGGGACTCTGCATTTCATATTCCGGACGCCAGGAGTTGACTAGGGCGGCTCGTCTGATAGGCGAAGAGGTGGAGGTGGGCGCCCTGGATCCCGACGGCATCAGCGAACAATCCGTGGCGGAGCGGTTGTACACCGCCCCGTGGCCGGATCCGGATCTCTTGATCCGCACCTCTGGAGAACAACGCATCTCTAACTTTCTCCTGTGGCAGCTGGCGTATACGGAACTCTATGTCACTTCGGTGCTGTGGCCCGATTTTGCTCGCGGAGAGCTGTTCGATGCTATTCTGGATTATCAGGCTCGTGAACGTCGCTTCGGGAAAGTTGGTTCCTGATGGCGAGGGAGATGCCTCGCAGGGTAGCCGTCGCAGTCGTTGCCATCCCGCTGGCCGTTGGAATGGTATATCTGGGGGGATGGGTGCTCGTGGTAGGCCTGGCCCTTCTGGGTGTGTTCGGGACTCGAGAATTCTTCGCGCTGACGGCCAAGGGTGGAGTGCAGGCGTTCGCATTCCCGGGGTACGCAGGGGCGGTGTTGTTTCCGGTAACAGCATACTTGTTGCTCCAGGCGGGTGGCGGACTCGATCCCATCTGGGCGTTGATGGGGGGCATGATCTGGCTGATCGCCACCATGACGTACGCTGTCGGGTATGCGAGCCCCTCCGGCCAGCCGGCTCTCTCCCTCGGCGCCACGTTCTTTGGCCCGTGCTATACCGCGGGACTGCTGGCCTTCCTTCTGCTGGTCCGACACGGAGTCGAGGGGGCGTCGCCTCTGGTGGGCACGGTGTTGGTTTTTCTGCCCTTGGTGACGACGTGGCTGTGCGACACCTTTGCGATGACCGGCGGATCTCTGTTTGGAGGACCCAAATTCGCACCGATGATTAGTCCCCGTAAGACATGGTCCGGCGCGTTATCCGGCCTCGTGGGCGCGGGAATCATGGCGGTCGCGTATGGATTGCTCGTACTCAGCGAGGTGGGAATAGACCTCCGAATCTGGCAACTGCTGGTCATCGGGTTGGTTGTGGGAGTGTTGGGACAGATCGGAGATCTCGCCGAATCGCTGCTGAAGCGATCCGCAGGCGTGAAGGATTCCGGTGCGTTCTTTCCCGGACACGGCGGTGTCTTGGACCGCCTCGACTCGCTCTATTGGGTGATTCCGATGTCGGCCATGTGCTTCTACGCGTTTGGCGTCCTATGAGCACTGGAATAGCGGTTCTCGGGTGCACGGGTTCGATCGGTACGAGCACGCTCCGTGTTGTGGGGCGTCACCCGGACCGGTTCAGCGTGGTCGCGATCACGGCGTTCGGTTCTGCTGATAAGCTGGAGGAAATCAGGAAGAACACGGGAGCCCGGTTCGTTGGATTGGTGAACGGAGACGGCCAATGGTCCGGAGTCAACAGCTCCACGTGCAACCGTGAGTCGGGTGCGCTCTGCCTTGTCGAGGCGGCCACTCATCCGGATGTGGACATCGTGGTCAATGCCGTCGTGGGGGCGGCGGGACTAGAAGCGACGATCGCCGCCTTGAGAGCGGGCAAGAGGGTGGCGCTTGCCAACAAGGAAACGTTGGTGATGGCCGGAGACCTTGTGCAGCAGGCGGCGCGAGAGGGCGGTGGGGAGATCGTTCCGGTGGATTCCGAGCACAGTGCAGTGTTGCAATGCATCGCGGGTAGGCCGCTAGGTGACCTCCGTCGTCTCATCCTGACGGCATCCGGCGGTCCGTTTCGAGGATGGGACGCCGAGCGCCTGGCCGGGGCCACGGTCACCGAGGCCCTGAATCATCCGACCTGGAACATGGGACCCAAGATTACCATCGACAGTGCCACGTTGGCGAACAAGGCGCTCGAGGTGATCGAAGCGCACTATCTGTTCGGCCTGGGGTATGACGAAATCGAAGTCGTTGTGCATCGTCAGTCGATAATCCACGCCTTCACCGAATTTGTTGACGGCTCGGTGTTGGCCCAGGTTGGATACCCGTCCATGGAGCTCCCAATTCTCTATGCGCTGACGCACCCCGAGCGGGTGTCTGATGTGGGTGTGAAGCGGTTCGATCCGGTGGCGTGCGGAGACCTCACGTTTGAGCCCCTGCGTCGCGATGACTTCCCCGCCTTTGCACTGGGCGTGGCGGCCGGGCGATCTGGAGGCACGGCTCCTGCCGCTTTCAACGCGGCGAACGAAGTGGCCGTCGAAGCATTCTTGCAAAGTCGAATCACATTTGGCCAGATTGCCGTAGTGATCGAGAGGGTATTGCAGGCTCATCGTGGAGATCCGGCGGACGATCTGAAGACCGTGCTGGATGTCGACTGCTGGGCCAGACAAACTGCGGAGGGTGCGTGCTACTGACTATCGGAGCTGCTATTCTCGTCATCGGCGTGCTCATTTTCGTGCATGAGCTGGGTCACTTCATTGCCGCTAAGGCGGTGGGGATCGGAGTGCCCCGGTTCTCCATCGGGCTCGGTCCGCTCACGCCCCTCTCTTTCCGACGCGGGGAGACGGAATACGTCATCTCGTGGATTCCGTTTGGTGGGTACGTCAAGATGGCTAGCAAGGAGGAGCAGGAAGAAGCCATGGCTGGTCTCGAGGGTGGCGAGCTAGCTCAAGAGTTTCCGCCAGAGAAGCTGTTCGAGAACAAGCCGCTGTGGGCGCGAATCTTCGTGATCTCAGCCGGCGTGGCGATGAATTTCCTGTTTGCCTGGGTAGTGTATTTCGTTTTCGCCACCGTCGTGGGCCGCTACGAAGATCCGGCAACGACGTTGGCAGCCGTCGAGGAGTTCACCCTGCCGCCGGCAGCGGCGTCTCTAGCCGGCCTGCCGGAGAATATCCTAATCACCCACATCAATGGTGACACGGTAAAGTCGTGGAATGATGTCGCAAGTCTGGTTACCGATCTCACCTCCGACCGTCTGCGTTTCGATTTTGCCGGTGCGGATCCTGTAGTCATCGAGATCGACGGCTTCGCAGTCGATGAACGTGTCGCTCTATATGGATCACTGCGTCCCCGGCGCGATGCCCGCATAGGGTCGGTG
>Ga0209980_10000444_pt1 | contig 22202 bp, 17 predicted proteins | sample CR02metaG_FD_183611 | JGI IMG/M metagenome (GOLD analysis project Ga0209980, IMG submission 183611) | Deep subsurface microbial communities from Mariana Trench to uncover new lineages of life (NeLLi) - CR02 metaG (SPAdes) (version 2) | ecosystem: Environmental > Aquatic > Marine > Ocean trench...
GCCGAAATCGTCGTAGTCTTCATATCGGGCTGCGGCACCGAGCCTGACCCGGTCGGTAACTTCCGCTTCCAGGTCCACGTACACCGAGATGACAGTGCGATCGACATCGGCAACGCTGCCGGCCGGAAGGCCGGGGCCGGCCTGAGCTCCAACGTCGGCGATGAATGCGCCGGGCTCGTACGATTCCGGGTCTCCGGCGCTCGTTTCGTAGTCCTCAAACCGCAGCTCCGCGCCGTAGGCGAACGTCAGCGGCCCGGAGAAAGAATCGACGTCGATGTCGCGAACGACGTCGGCATTGATCGTGGTCTGCAGGAACTCGAATCCGCCCAGGTCGAACGATATCGGGCTGGTTGGCCCAATCGACGGGTTGGCGGAGTCTCTTACGCCGGAATCGAAGTCGTTGAGTCCGATAGTCAGGCTGAGATCCCAGTCGGACTGAAAATTCGTACCCCTCAGGCCCGCGGAGAACGACATATCCGTGTTGTCGCCGAGCGTTATCGGCCGAAACCCGTTCGGATAGACGCTGGGGAGACTCGTGAAGCCGTCGGGATAGCGGAAGAATCCGGTGCCCTCGGAATCACGATTGGAGTAGCGCCCGAAGGAATAGAACACCAGTTCGTTCAGAGGGACCTCGGCGTTGTAATAAAGGTATAGGTCATCGGCGCCACCGTCACCGGGTGCGAACAGGCGCGCCGGATCCAGCGCCAGGTTCGCCGCGGTCTGGTCTTCGAAGAATGGCAGGACGCCTATGCCGGCCCGATTCGTCGCGTCGCGACTACGGTATTCAGCGCCGATGCGCAGACTGCCGCCGTCACCAATCGTGAAGCCGTAGTCCGCGGCGATTGAAAACGTGTCCCCGTCGGTAATCGTGTCATTGATCGGCTCGAAATCGGTTCGGTGCGCGCCATACGATACCGATACCGTGCCGCCCTCGGCCGCATCTTTGAGCACGATATTTATGACGCCCGCGATCGCGTCCGAGCCGTATTGTGCGCCGGAGCCATCCCTCAATATCTCGATACGCTTGATGGCGATCAGCGGAATCGTATTGAAATCGAACGGGTTCGCGCCCAGCCCGATCTTCGATTCCAGTGCCACGACGGATGCAGTGTGCTGCCGCTTGCCGTTGACCAGGACCAGTACGTGGTCCGGGCTCATGCCGCGCAACTGTGCTGCACGCACGTGATCGCCCAGGCCCGAATTCGACTGGCGTGGAAAATTGAACGACGGCGCCAACGCCTGCAGGAGTTCACCCAGTTCGCCGCCGAAAGAATGTGCAGCTGCGATATCTTCCGCGGTGATGAGGTCGACCGGAACCGTGCTGTCCAGCGGACTTCGCGCGTCACCGCGCGCGCCCACAACGACGACTTCTTCTGTTATTGCGTCGTCGTCTTGTGCGATGGCATTCGTATTCGTCAATAGCGCGACCGGTAACGCCGCAAAGGCCAGAAGGGTCAGTGTTGTTAATCGTTTCATTTGACTATCTCGATATTCCAGCTTGCGCCGGACTGGATGTTATGGGTTTCGGCGTAATTGCCCTGATTGATCGCGAGCGAGACTTTGCTGAGACTGTTCAGATACATCAGCGGCTCGCCAACCGGGACACTGCCGAACGTCGGATAATACGGCAGTGTTTGCTGCAGCACCAAGTCCTCGCCGTTGGAGATCCTGATCGTGACCCGGTCTCCCGGTATCAGCTTCAGGCGCTGAAAAGTCGCACGATCGATGTTGGTCCAGATATTGCCGTATTGGGGGTCGTGAATTTCGATGACTCCCAATACCCGGTTGTCCTCGAATCGCGGCTTCTGATAGGGAATCGACACGACCTGTGCGGGCAGCTCCGGCCCGACCTCGGCGAACGAAATAACGCCGGCCGCGAGCCGCGCGCCCGTGTACGCATACACATCACGACCGTGAAATGTGTAGGACTTCTCCGAGTTTGCAAGCCGGTTCACGGCTTCGTCGATTTCCCGAACCGCATCCACGCCAAGCTGCTCCGCGACTGCGGTCAGGCTGCCGTTGTCCGGCGATACGAAATAGTGACCGGACCTGGTCTTGAGGACGACGGATTTGCGGCTCGTTCCGACACCCGGATCGACGACCGAAACGAACACGGTCCCTTTGGGCCAGTACTCAGCCGTTTGCACGAGCCGCAACGACGCTTCCCAGATGTTGTAAGCGGGAATCTCGTGTGTCAGATCGTAAATATCGAGTTGCGGCGACACGCTGACGGCCACGCCCTTCATGGACGCCACCGCACCGTCCTTGGTGCCGAAATCGGATTGCAATACCAGGGGGGAAGCAGACCAGGCCGCTGGTACCCCGGAAAACATGAATACGGCTAAGGCGCACAGCCGCGTAAGATTATTTTTCATATAATGCAACCACGAACGTCAGTTTCGCCGTCTGACTTGATCCTTGCTATCCCCGTCGATCGTCAAAGTTTATGACGGGTTGCGATGCAAAAGGTTTCACCGATGATTCACCAGTATAGACTGCCGGCCGCATGTTTGTTGCTGTGCCTCGTTGCCGCCGCCGGCGCGGAGGAAGCGCGGCGACCGCTGGTGTTGTTGTCCGACTTCGGCCTGACAGAGCGCTTCGTCGCCAGCATGAAAGGAGTAGCGCTGAGCATCGATCCGCAATTACAGGTTCACGACCTGACGCACCAGATCGAGCCTTTCAATATCTGGCAGGCCTCGTACATGCTGGCCGGCACGATCGACTACTGGCCGAAAGGCACCGTGTTCGTTTCGGTCGTCGATCCGGGCGTCGGTACCGATCGCCGCTCGGTCGTCGCGAAGACGAGCTCGGGACATTATGTGGTAACGCCGGACAACGGCAGCCTGACGCTCGTCGCGGACAGCCAGGGCATTGCGGAAGTTCGACAGATTGACGAAGGCGTCAATCGACGACCCGGCTCCGAAGATTCTCATACGTTTCATGGTCGAGATGTTTACTCGTACACGGGCGCCAGGCTGGCCGCCGCGATCATCGACTTCGAGGCCGTTGGCCCGCTACTCGAATCCGGCATCGTGAGATTGAGTTACCAGCAGCCGAAAATTCTCGATGAAAACACGATCACCGGGAACATAATGCACATCGAAATGCCATTCGGAAACGTCGTTACCAACATTCCCCGATCGTTGGTCGATTCACTGGCCCTCTCGCCTGAGGACAACTCGATGGTACTTGTCGAAATTTCCCGGGGCGGCGAGACGATTTTCCGACGCGAGGTGCATTATGTTCTTTCATTCGGCTTTGTCGATCGCGGCCAGCCTTTGCTTTACCCGGATTCATTGCAGTCGATCGGGTTAGCTGTCAACAACGGAGATTTTGCGCGGCAGTTCGGCATCGAAGCGGGAGCCGAATGGACGATACGCCTTATCAAAGCGGCGGTGGCGCAATGATAAGCTGCGGACTGCCGATCAATTCAGCCTGACGATTCGCTGCTATACTTTGCCTGGGACATCGGGAGGACGGGGCGATCGCAGCAAACGCTCATTTTTCAGTTGGTGATCTGGTACACCACAAACTGTTTGATTACCGCGGCGTCATAGTCGACGTGGATCCGCGTCTGATGTTGTCCGACGAATGGTACGAGACCGTCGCGCGCTCGCGGCCGCCGAAGGACCAGCCCTGGTACCGTGTGCTGGTGCACGACGCAATACACGAAACCTACGTGGCGGAGCGCAATCTGGAAGCGGATACGAGCGGCGTGCCGGTTCGTCACCCGCTGATCGAGTCCTGCTTCCACAGCTTCAGCGATGGACATTACTTGACGACCCGACGGGTGAATTAAAAGCCGCAGACCGTGAATGACCTCGCAGACTATCAGGCCGAAGCGATCGCACGTGGATACACGCGTGACTTCGCATATGTTGCAAGATCGGCGCCAGCAGATTTTGCAAGCGACCTCCGCATCGTGGAGTACGAGACCTTCGATTGTGGCACCGATCCCGGTGATGACGTGACGATGTACCTGATTGAATCGACGACTGGACCGAACGGCTACCTGATACTCTCGGATAGCTTTCATGCCGACCCGAGTAAGGCTGCTCTTGTTGATGCGTTACTCGCCAAGCGGCGTGCCGACGGCTGATCCCGTTGCGCTGACGGTCACCAGGTTACTGCTCGCGTCTATAGTCTGTCTTTGAGTAGATAGTAGAGCATGCCCAGCGCCACCATCGGCCTGCTGAATATGTGTGATCCGGGAACGACGAAAGGCTTGATGTCCGCGAACAGGTCAAATCGCTCCAGCGTGCCGGCTACGGCGTCGGCCATGATCTGCCCGGCCAGGTGGGTGACATTGACGCCGTGCCCGGAGTAGCCCTGGCAGTAAAAAACCTTGGACGAGATTCTGCCGAGCTGCGGCACCCGATTGAGCGGAACCCCGATCGTGCCGCCCCAGGCAAAGTCGATTTTCACTTCGGCAAGCTGCGGATATATCCTGAGCATTCTCGGCCGCAAATTCCCTTTGATGACTTCGGGGTCGCTACCGAAGTAATCGAACCGCCCGCCGAACAACAGTCGTTTGTCAGCGCTGAGCCGAAAATATTCGAGCACGAAATTCGGATCACAAACGGCAAGATCCTTCGGATTGACGAGGCCGACCAGTTCATCGTCCAGCGGCTCCGTCGCAATGATGAAACTGTGCACCGGAAACATGATGCCGCGGAGCCTCCGCTCGAGCGAATGATAGGCATTGCCGGCGATGACAACGAAGTCGGCCGACACTGAGCCGTGTTGCGTTACAACCTTCGGCCGACCGCGCTTTTCGATCCTGAGCACCGGCGAATGTTCATAGATCGTCGCCCCCCGGGATACGGCTGCCCTGGCCTCGCCAACGCACAGATTCAGCGGATGCACATGCCCGTTGCCCATGTTCATCAGCGCACCGATGTAGGCATTCGTGCCAATCGTGTCCTGCGTTTCCTTTCGAGACAGCATTCTGAATTCGAACGGAAAATTGTGCTCCTCGAGCGTCTTGTATTCGGCCTCGAAGTCGCGTAAATGCCTGTTCTTGATTGCGACGTCGAGGTATCCGAATTTGAGGTCGCATTGAATTTCGTACTGTTGCACGCGCTCGCGAATGATATTGTTACCTGCCCAGCGCATATCCCAGAACACACTTTCAGCAACCTGGTCATGGTACTTCGCGATTCTTTCTTCACCGGAGATACCGCCGATGATCTGACCGCCGTTGCGTCCCGATGCCCCCCAGCCGACCTTGTTTGCCTCTACGACGTGCACGTTATAGCCGCGCTCAGCCAGGTGCAGAGCGGTCGAGATTCCTGTGAACCCGGCCCCGATGACACAGACGTCCGCGCTTTGCGATCCTTGCAAGGATGCAAAATCCGTAATGTCGTTGACGGTGGCGGCGTAATACGAGCCGGTGTGTGGTAACGGCTGCAATATCAGTGGGGTTTTCTTAACAGTGCGCGGCGATATTGAGCCGGTGTTTGCCCGGTACATTTCCTGAAGGCCGCATAAAATGCTGAATTGGAATTAAAGCCGGCCGCAAAGGCTACATTCAATATTGCACAATTATTGCCGTCGTATTCGCCGAGCAGCTTCCTCGCATATTCGATCCTGTGCTGATTCAAATAGTCGAAGAAGCTCATGCCGAATCCCGAGTTGATCACCTGCGATAAGTGGTTGACCGAACAGTCGATGGCCGCCGCGAGCGCCGGTAGCGTCAGGTCGGACCTGAGGAACACCTTATCCGATTGCATTGTGGTGTCGAGACGGGACTTGAACTCTTCGAGTTGTGAGGCCTTCAACCCCGACTTGGCATACTTGCGCTGCTGCGAACCAACCGCGGTTGCGCGCGCATCAGCCGCGGGTTCCGCCATGACGCGGATATCGTAATAGTCGGTAATTTTGATGGCGGCATCGCCTCTCAGGGTCATGAACTCCGCGCCGAAATAGGACCCTGCAGACCCATTGTCATCGACGTCGTCGAGTGATAACACGCGATATCGAAACGCCAGCGAATTTCTGCCCGTCAGAATATCCCCGAGCAACTCATACTGGTGCCGGTCATGGGCAAAAAAGGCACTTAACTTCGTGATCAGCGCGTCGTGCGAGCGCTGCCAGTTCTGTGGAACATCGCAATAGACGCCGTCAGCGGCGAGATGATCGGCCACGCCCTTCGGATCGCGGTTGTTCCAGGCATCAAAGTATCTTTCTACGAATCTGGTTGCGTGCACCACATGCCCCCAGCAGTGGATATGCAGGCTTACATCCTATCAGGGCTGTTGGCGATTTCATGCCGAATTGACAAGAGTGGCTGTCTGGCAGCAGATTGGGCCTCGAATTGGCGTTGTTGAGGGATCATATGAGGGAAATCACCGCAAAGGTCGTGTCGGTGCATGCCGGGTCGAACGATGACCTCAGCAAGGAGCAGCATCCATCGATTCAGGTACAGTTGGACGGCATCGTCGGCGATCGGCACCAGTCTTACTCCCGTAAGACCTGGCGCGGCGACAAGCAGCCGCAAGGCACCGTCAGGCGCAACGAGCGGCAGTGGTCCGCCGTATCCGTAGAGGAGTTGGCCGATATTCAAAAGAAGATGGACCTGACCGAACCGCTGAGTGCGGCAAGCCTGGGGGCCAATCTTTGCCTCAAAGGACTGCCGGAACTGTCCCGGTTGCCGAAAGGTACGCTACTGAAATTTCCATCTGGCGCTGAGCTGATCGTTGAAGAGTACAACCCGCCGTGCCTTCATATGGGCAAGAGCCTGGCGGCCATTTACGAAACGAATTCCGGCACGTCTTTGTCCGGCACCGCGTTCCCCAAAGCGGCAAAATTTTCTCGCGGTGTGGTGGGCGTGGTCGAGGTGGCCGGCACCATCAAGGCAGGCGATGACGTTGCGATTATTTTGTACGAATCGCCAAAGTGGCTCGCCCGCTCGGCGGACTCATAACGGATCAGTAGTCCGGCGGCGGTGTTGCGCGTGCACGCGCAGGTCTCCAGAAAGGTTTTTTCCTGACCGCGCATCTGGCAGCTTTGCTGTATTGCCGCACTTCTTTGCCGTAGTAGATTTCTGCCCACATATCGCCCTGCAGATGCTCTGTCCGGATCATGGCCAGTGCAATATTCGCTTTGACAGCCGGTGACCACATCGCCGAGGTGACATAGCCAATTTCCCGGGTACAACGCTTGTTCTTATAGATGTAAGAGCCCGCAGCCGGCTTGTTGCCCTCGATGTCGAGCTTGGTCAGCGTGAATTTTGGGCCGCGTTCTTTTTCGGCCAACAATGCGCTTCGGCCGCTGAAATGTGGTTTGTTGAAATCAACGAGCCAGCCGAGGCTCAATTCAAACGGCGTCTGGTCGTGCTCAAAGTGAATTGTCCTGAGGGCTTCACTGAACTCCATCCCCGGCATGATGAAGGCAGCCTCGAGCCGTGCCATGTTGGTCGCCGTTTCTCCGTAGGGATGAATGCCGTAGTTCGCGCCTGCTGCGTACAGTTCATCCCAGAGATCGAGCGCGAGCTCCGGCGCGATCCAGAGTTCGTAGCCAAGATCGCCCGTAAACCCCGTGCGCGAAACCATGAGGGTGTCGCCGTGGAAAGGAAACCGCATGATATCGAACGGCTTGGCGGAGTCGATTCCCTCAAGGCCGAATTCTTTCAACACGGCACAAGACGTTGGTCCCTGCAGTGAAAGCGCAGCAATGTCATCGGTCACATCGGTGACGGTCACGTCATCGAATCCAAAGGCGCTCATCTCCAGCCACGCGTTGCACGGACTGCCGCAGGTCAGCATGAATTTGTCGTCGGCCAGTTTGAAAATAGTGCCGTCATCAATCATGCGGCCTTCGTCCGTGCACCAAAGGACGTAAGCCACCCGATTGAGCTTTTGCTTCGCGACATCCCGGGTCACCAGGCGATTCAACATGGCCTCTGCATCACGGCCACTGACATGGTATTTCTGCATCGGGCAAATATCGTAGGTACCGCAAGTATTGCGCACGCAGAAATACTCATACTCGGCATCGTAATAATACTCGGCGAATTTGTAGCCATTCCAGGCTGCCCAGGCGTTACGAATATTAAGCACCTCTTCGCGCGGATAGAACGGAGTTTCCTTCAGCCGTTCGCCGGCATACGCGTCATTGATGTTCAAATGGCTATTCGTCATAACAATCGTCTTGCGGAACCGTGTTGGGGCGTTTCAGGTCCAGCAGTATCTCGCGCGCCGCATTCGCGCCGCAGGCGGCCGATACCCCGCCGCCCGGATGCGTTGACGAACCGCACATGTACAGGTTCTTGACGGGCATGCGATATTGCGCGTAGCCCGGAAACGGCCGGTTGAACAACAACTGGTCCATCGTCAGTTCTCCCTGGAAGATGTTGCCCTCCGTCAATCCGATCTCCTCCTCGATATCATGCGGCGTACGAACTTCCATGTGCACGATCAGATCCTTGAAGCCCGGACTGTATCGTTCGATCTTGTCGACGACGGTTTGGCCGAACTGATCGCGCTTCTTCGGCGTCCATGGCCCGTCAGCCAGTTTCGCGGGGCAGTACTGCACGAAGTTCGACATCCAGTGTTTTCCCGCCGGCGCAACGGTCGGATCCCACGCCGATGGAATGACCGACTCGATAAAGGGATCGTCAGACCAGCGGCCACGCTTCCAGCAGTCGTACGCTCTTTCCATTGTCTCCAGGGAACCCGTGAAGCCCTGTCCACCGCGGTCGATGTAGCGATTGCCGGGTACGCCCGTGAATTTTGGCAACGCCGATAATGCGATGTTCACTTTGCCGGACGAGCCGCGAATCTTGAAGTTTTTGGCCTTCTCGTAGATGCCCGGCGGTAGGTCCTTCCTGTCCATGATCCGGGTAAATGTCCTCTTCGCATCCAGATTCGACACCACGATACGCGCCCGTATCTCGTCGCCGTTCTCCAGCGCAACGCCAACCGCTTTGCGGTTCTTGACCAACACCTGCTGCACGCCCGCGTTCGTTCGAATCTCGCCGCCATATTCGCGTAACGCGCCGGCGATTGCGTTCGAGATGGCTCCCATGCCGCCACGCGCAAGACCCCAGGCGCCAATATTTCCATCGACATCGCCCATGACGTGATGGAGCAGGATGTAAGACGATCCCGGCGAGTAAACGCCCAGGGCCGTACCGATAATGCCGGGGCTTGCCATCGCCGCCTTGATCAGGTCGTTCTCGAAATAGTCCTCGAGATACTCAGCGGCGCTCATCGTGAAGAAACGGACGTACTCGTAAATCTCTTTTTCGCCCAATGCCCAGAATTGCCGGGCGAGAAACAACAGCTCACGAATATCTCGCGGACGGAACGATGTCGGATCGGGTGGTGTACGTAATAAGGTCTTGCGTATGAGCTGCGAGTATCTCGCCAGATCGGTCTGGAAGCGGCGCATCGCATCCGCATCGTGTGGTGAGTGCCGCTTCAATTCAAGATGCGCTGCTTCTTCATTGTGGTAGCCAATTAATATTTCGCCATCATCACCGAAATTGACAGTGCCGAGGTAAGGCACCAGCAGCAGGCCATGCCGGCTGAGGTCGAGATCGCGGTGCAGCGCCTGCCGCATCATGCTGCAGACGTAAGAGCAACTCGAGTAGATCCAGCCCTCGTGCATTTCGCGCGATACGGACGCTCCACCGATATAGTCGTTCTTCTCGACAACGACGACGTTCAGACCGGCTTTCGCCAGGTAGGCCGCATTTGTCAGGCCGTTGTGGCCGGCGCCGATGATAATTGCGTCGTAATCTTTCATCGCAGAATCTCACGCGCGGCATTGTGGCCCGCACCGCCCATGATGTCGCCACCCGGATGACAGCCTGCGCCGCAAAGATACAAACCCGGTATCGGCGTGCTGTATTGCGCGGCCTCGTAGGTCGGCCGCATCATGAGCAGCTGGTCCATCGCCAGTTCGGTGTGATGCCAGTGACCGCCCGTTACGCGATACGTTTTCTCGAGGTCGGCAGGTGTCAGCAATTCCTTATGAATAATGAGTTCGCGTAAGCGCGGTGCGTACCTGGCGATGGTGTCGATCACTCGTTCGCAAAGCGAATCGCGCGCCTGGCCGTCCCAACCCCCCTTCAGTCGATACGGAACGTACATGACATGGGCCGACAGAACGTGTTGCCCGGCAGGTGCCCACGCTGCATCGTGCAGACTGGGAAAGACCAGCTCGATCACTGGCTGCGTCGGGCTTTGACCGTATTTTGCGTCATCAAACGCGAACTCGATGGCGTCCATGTCCGGCGCGATGATCATGCGGCCATCGGGATTCGTCAATCCGTCAAATTCCGGCAAGTCGCTGAGCGCAAGATGCAACTTCGCAACGTAACCATTGCAGCGCAGCCGCCGGATTCTGTTCGTGAATCCGATGTCAAGATTCTCCACGCCGACCAGGTCAATAAAGGTTCGTTGCGGATCCGCCGACGAGATAATTCTATCGGCCCCGATCCTGTCGCCGTTGGCCAACTGCACGCCGGTTGCCATGAGCCCATTGCTGCGCCCTTTAATCAGAATGCGGCCAACGTTGGCGCCGGTTCGAATCTCGGCACCCGATGACCTCGCCGACGCACAAAGCGCCTCGATCAGCCTGGCAACCCCGCCGGGCGGAATAGCATGCGCGCCGTGACTGCCACCGGCCATGCGATAAAGCATCGTCAGCACTGAACCATTCGGCGAACGTGGCGCCATCTTCGAACCAATGAGCCCGTCCCAGCTCAATACTGCTTTGAGGATGTCATTGTCGAAGTTCTCATCCATGAGGTCGCGCGTTGGAAGCGAGATGACTCTGAGGAACTCCCGCATATCCTTTTTGCCGATGCGGCGCAGGTTGAGCCCGATGTGCGCGAACGTCATCATCTCGGCCACGTTGTTTTTTCCGATGCGTGGCATCGTTTTGAGCCAGAATGGCTTCAGCACGCCGGCAAAACACTGCATCCGGCGAGCGTAATCCCGATAAGATTTTGCATCGTCATCTCCGGCGCCGCTCACCGACTCCCGGTGCAAAATCACATGCTCTCCATCCGTATTCAGCCCGATGGTCGACATCGATACCGACGCCGTCTTGAATCCATGCGATTCCAGCTTTAAGTCTTTGGTAATCTTCTGCGAGAAATTGCTGACTGAATGCGCAATCGATGCTTGAAAACCGGGATGGAATTCGCGCATTGCGGCCAGCCCGCCGACCATGTCGGACGCTTCGAGAACCAGCACGCGCTGGCCATGCTGTGCCAGATAGGCCGCGCACACCAGTCCATTGTGCCCCGCGCCAATGACGATCGTGTCATAGCGATCTGAATTCACGGTACGAATCTTTTCCATGGTATTTGTTGAATTAAGTCTAGTCACTGAACGCGTGCGAACTTCCCGCCCTATACGCTCAAGGTACATTGGCCGCGAGCGGGCAGTATTGTAAGGTCTTCTTATGGCTGCCACCGAACGAACAGTGTCAAAGAAGTCTGCCATCGCCGGTTGGAACCTGTTTTGGCTGATCACGATTCCGACGAGTCTTGCAATTATTGTTGCAATGACGACCGCTGACCTGTCCAGCGCCCTGGGCGTTTCTTCCATGATCCAGTTTTCAGTGCGCTGCTCGGTGCCGTGGCTTTACATCGCTTTCGCGGCATCGTCACTCGTCGTCTTGTTGCCCGGGCCATTCAGCCACTGGTTATTGCGCAATCGTCGTTACATTGGGATTAGCTATGCGGCCGCAATGGGATGGCAGTTGACGTTCATCCTGTGGATGCTGATTGGCCACTGGAATTTCTACGTGGAAGAGGTGTACCTGCTCTCCGACGTCGTGGTACAAGTCCCCGGGTATTTATTGCTGTTCGCAATGACGCTGACGTCATTCCGGCATTGGAAAATCAAGCTGAGCGCGCAACAATGGCGCATATTGCACAAGGGCAGTATCTATTTCCTGTGGGCAACGGTCTGGACCACTTACTGGTACGAACTCTACTACTACAACGACATTCAGCTCATCGATTACGTATTTTACTGGACCGGTTTGGCCGTTTGGGGCCTGCGCGTGTTGGCGTGGGGCAGGAAACGCGTGGCGCGGGCCGTTGCCTGAACGTGCGCATCATCGAGCTACCGTCAGCGGCTTCTGAAAAACAGCGGCAGCGTACCGAGACGATCCTTGAATTCGACTACGTCGCCGTCACTGTTTCGCAGCGGCTCGGGTGGATCTGTCTTTTGCGTCAACGGCGCTACGACAAGGATGGTTAGCAGCCCGACCAGCAGTCCCAGCAGATCACCGGGAAACCCGGGTGCGAACAGGTATGCGACGAGCCAGGTCAGAAACCCCATCGCCATGGACGCCAGGGCGCCTGTTCTATTCGCCCGCTTCCACCAAATTCCGCAGATGAACGGCACTACGACACACACCAGGATGACGGAGTTCGCATCCAGAATCAGGTTGTAGACGACCTGTACTTCAAGCGCCACGTAGACGGCAATGCTGCCGAAAACAGGTATCGCGATGCGTGTGGCAAGGAGCTTGAGTCGATCGGAAGCCTGCGGCTTGAATAAGGGCAATATGTTGATGCTGAATACGCTGGCAGCTGCCAGCAACGCACTATCGGCACTGCTCATGATTGCCGCTAGCAGAGCGCCAACAAAAATGGCGATGGCCACCGGGTGCAAATGCGCGATGGCGAGTTCCGGAATCACGGTTTCCGGGTCTGTAAGGCCGGGCATCGTGACGCTCGCAATGATTCCCAGCGTTACCGGAATGAGGCCCAGTGACAAGTGTCCGAAACCCGCAAGGTAGAACGAGTTCTGAGCGACTTGCTCGTTCTTCGCCGCAAAGGCCCGCTGCATGAGCGTCTGTGCGGTCACATCAGCCAGGCCGAGAATCAACCAGGCGCGAGCGTAGTTGAGCCAGACCGATGCCGTATTTTCGACCGGAATCAAGCGAAACGTGCCTTCAGGAAGATGGGGAGCGATATTTCCCCAACCACCCGCGTCGATGAGCACGACCACCAGCAGCATGACCAGGCCAACCGCGATGATCACCATTTGCACGAAATCCGTCAGCGCGACTGCCCACATGCCGCCGGCCACGGTGTATATAAAGACGACGACAGCCCCACCCATGATACCCATTGCCACCGGCACACCGGTCAGCGTTTCAAAGACGAAACCGAAGGCGACCAGCAGCGCACCCGTCCATCCGACATTTGAGGAAATAGACCCGATCGCCGCGATCGTTGCAGCAGTTTTCCCATATCGATTTTGAAAAAAATCGATGAACGTCAGCAGGCGCAGCCGCCGGAAAATACGCGCGAAGAAAAAGCCCACAATGAAAAGGCAAATCGCGCCGCCGAACGGGTCCGCAATGACTCCAAGCAGGCCGCGCTCGTACGAGGCACCGGCACTGCCCATCATCGTGCCGCCACCGAACCAGGTTGCAATGATGGTGGCGCTGCCGATCCAGATCGGCATTCTGCGCCCGGCGACGATGAAATTTGTCGTGGAGTCCGCTTTTTTCGACGCGAAAATGCCGATGGACAGCATGATCACCAGGTACATGGCAACGCCAATGAAAATAATCGTCTCGGTGCTCAACGGGAATCTCTGTATTTATGGCCGACCGGCCCTTGCCGCGTCGCGGTGATTAAGCGTATACCGTACTATGCGGCGGACCCGGGAACTTCCTGCCGATCAGGCAACATACAGGAAATCAGGCGCCAGCCGCCAATTGTTGCAGCTCGTGAACCGGGCGTGGCAATCCACCCAAAAAGCCGATAACTTACATTGGCACGAGCTCGAATACCGTCAAGCTCTGGAATGCGAACGGTTGATGAACAACTACGATGCCATTGTTATAGGCGCCGGTCATAACGGCTTGACCAACGCAGCTTTTCTCGCCAAAGCCGGCTTGCGTGTGCTCGTCGTCGAACGCAATTCATACATCGGTGGTGCAACGGTCAGTCGCGAACTGCACCGGGGCTGGAAATACTCCAACTGCTCCTACGTGTGCAGTCTTTTCCGGCCTGAGATTTATAACGCCCTCGATCTCGGCCGCCACGGCCTGAAGCTCATACCACTGATCAGTAGCATGACGTTCAAGCAGGATGGTGATTATTTCGGCAGCTATTCGCAGCCAAATGTTCGTCGCCGCGAGTTAATGCGCCACAGCCAGCGAGATGCGGATGCGGTGATTCGATTCGACGCCGATATTCTTCGCTGGTGCAGGCTCATACGCAGTTTCCTGCTCCGGACGCCACCGGATCCAGGCTCGTTTCGGCCACGCGACATTTTCGAATTCGGCTATTTGATGAAGAAGTTTTACGAGCTCAGCGAACCTCAAATTTACGAATTCATCCGTTTTTTCACGATGTCCATCGCCGAGTACCTCGAAAATTATTTCGAGAACGAAGTCGTTCTCGCGCATTACTCCGGAGGCAGCATTATCGGTACCGGGCTCGGAGTCTATTCACCGGGTACTGCCTACGTACTACTGCACCACGCGATGGGTGATGTCGACGGCAATATCGGCTCGTGGGGGTTTGCCCGTGGCGGCATGGGCGCCGTTGCCGATGCCCTGGCGTCATCGTTGCAATCGTATGGCGGCGAAATACGAACCGACGCCGAGGTTGCCAGAATCACCGTGACGAACAACAAAGCCACGGGCATCGAGCTCGCCTCAGGTGAGCGGATCACGGCAAAAACCGTGGTCTCGAATCTGGATGTGAAGCGAACATACCTGCAGATTATGGACGAAGCCGATCTACCGCCGAAACTCGTTCACCGTGCGAAGCATTTTAAGATTCGCGGCTCCTCCGGAAAACTGAACATCGCGCTCGACGGGATGCCGCAATTTCCGGCACTTCCGGACGGCTCGCCGCTGACGCTCGGCCATATGCATTTCACGGACACGCTGCGGCGGCTCGAAAAGGCCTATGACGACTGGAAAGACGATCGCTGGTCTGCGGACCCGTATTGCGACGTCCTGGTACCTTCGCAATTCGATCCGAGCCTTGCGCCGCCCGGCAAACACATGATGACGGTCTTCGTGCAGTATTGCCCGGTCGATCCGGATGGCGGCTGGACGGATGAGAAACGCGCGCAGTTCGGCCAGATAGTTATCAACCAGATTGCGGATTACAGCCCAAACTTCAAGGATCTGCTGCTACACGTTGAAGTGCGCACACCGCGCGAAATTGAAGACGAAACGGGTCTTACAGAAGGCAATATCTTTCAGGGCGAGCTTACCTTTGACCAGCTCCTTTTCAATCGGCCGTTCCCGGGCTACGCGCAATATCGCGGCCCCGTGAAGGGCATGTACATGTGTGGGTCCTCTACGCATCCCGGAGGTGGGGTCATGGGTGCGCCCGGTGCCAATGCGGCGCGCGAAATACTTCGCGATCTGCGCAAGCCGGATACAACACCCGAAGAGTTCAGCGATGATTGAGCGAATTGATGCAATCATTATTGGCGCCGGACACAACGGCCTCGTCTGTGGCACGTATCTCGCCCGCGCCGGCTTGACGGTTCTGTTTCTCGAAGCGAGAGAATCGGTGGGTGGTATGACATCGGCGAGCACCATCAACGATGATTACCACTTTCCCGGCCTCGCACACACGGCTTATCCGGTTTGCCCGAAGATACGCAAAGACCTCCGTCTCGATAAGTTCGGCTACTCGGCCGGAAAAGCCATTGATACGATTGCGCTGCACGAAGATGGCATGCATCTGCGCTTGCGCACGCGAAGGGTATCAGGGCCGGGCCTTGGAGATCGCGACGTTAGCGCATACGTCCAGTTCAAGAACGAATATCTCGACTACGCGAAAGCACTGCGCCCGTTGTTCGAAAGCAGGCCACCGCGGCTGAAGAACATGGATTTCGCGGATAAATCAACGCTGGCGAAACTGGGGTGGAATATCCGCGTTGGTCTTGGACGCGAGTCCATGTATGAATTCCTGCGCGTCGCCGCGATGAACATGTATGACGTGCTCGAAGAGGTTTTCGACGATGAACGACTGCAAGGAGCGCTGGCCGCAGACGCAGTGCTGGGCCATCACATGGGGCCGCGCTCGCCGGGTACCGTGCTCACCTGGCTGACTCGATTGTACGGAGAACTGAATGGGCCGTTGTCCGTGGTGTGCGGCGGACGATCACAGCTCGGACACGCTTTGTTACAAGCGGCTGAAGCATCCGGTGCGTCGTTCCGGCTCGGAGCCAAAGTGAAAAAGATTCTCGTGGAAAAGGGAAAGGCGTTTGGCGTTGAGACAGAAGACGGCGAGCTTGTGAAGGCCAGAATGATTATCTCGAATGCGGACCCTCGAACCACATTCCTTGATCTGCTCGGCGCGCCGCAACTTGACGCCATGTTTGCACAACGCGTGTCGCAAATACGAGGCGCTGGAGATGTTGCCAAGCTGCATCTTGCATTGTCCGGCAGGCCGGAATTTTCAGCCCTGTCGGAATCGGACGTTCAAAACAGGCTGCTGATTGCGCCAACCATGAATTACGTCGAGCACGCATTCAACGACGCAAAATACAACGACTGCTCAACAGATCCGATCCTCGAAATTACTGTCCCGAGTCTGCACAACGATGCACTGGCACCCGCGGGTCACCACATAATGTCGGTCAACATCATGTATGCACCGTATGACATAGCGGGCGGCTGGGACGAGCAGAGAGCAACGTTCGCCTACAAGATCATCGCTCAAATCGGTCGATTTGCACCGAACCTGAAATCGCTTGTCGTCGACTTCGAACTTTTGACGCCGCAGGACATAGAGAGTCAGTATCACGTCCGTCAGGGTCACTGGCACCACGGCGAGATGACCATCCACCAGTCATTCATGATGCGGCCCGTGCACGGCGCTGCACAATACGATTCGCCCGTTGATGGTCTGTTTCTGTGCGGTGCAGGCACTCATCCGGGCGGAGGATTGACGGGCCTGCCGGGTCGCAACGCGGCAAAGCGTATCCTCTCAATGGGGGTTGCAACATGACTATTCAAAAAGAACACTTTCGTCAGGCTATGCAGCACACCCCATTTCACGCACGGCTTGCGGCGTTGTCGCAAACGGAAGAATGGACAAGCTGGAACGGGTACATGGCGCCACGCGTGCTCGACAAATTGTCCACAGAGTACTTTGCGGTTCGCAGCTCCTGCTCCGTGATGGATCTGACACCGATGGAGAAATACCGCATCACCGGCACCGACGCGTTGCGTTTTCTGGACCGCCTGGTAACCCGTGACCTGTCAAAGCTGAAACCGGGCCGGATAACTTACGTTGTGTGGTGCAACGACGACGGCAAGTTAATCGACGACGGTACCCTGTTCCAGTTCGGCGAGGGCGATTACCGGCTTTGCTCGCAGCATCATCAACTTGACTGGCTGGTGACTTCGTCGATGGGATTCGACGTGACTATCAAGACAGAAACGCATGACGTCGCAGCATTAGCCGTGCAGGGCCCGACATCGTATTCAGTTCTGAGCGAAGCGGGTATCGCCGGACTCGATGAAATGCGTCCCTTTGGAATCGCCGATCTGTATTGCGGGGACTTCTCCGTCGTCGTGTCGCGCAGCGGCTATACCGGTGACCTCGGCTATGAACTGTGGGTCAGCCCCGACAACGCGCTGCCGCTGTGGGACGCAATATTTGCAGTTGGCAGCCGTTACGCCGTCCATGCGATCGGCCTGTCCGCGCTCGAGATGGTGCGTATCGAGGCAGGCTTCATCATGCCCGGGTTCGATTTCAACACGGCGGAGTCGACTGTACGGGCCGGCTACGATCGCTCGCCCTATGAGGTCGGGCTCGGTTGGGTCGTCAATCTCGACAAGGGACATTTCACCGGGCGCAAAGCGCTGCTGGCCGAGCACACCCGCCCGGCAAGAAGGCGTTTGACGAAAATCATCGTCAAGGGCAACAAGCCGGTTGCCGAGGCATTCATCTTCGACGGCAAGCATGGCAAGCTGATCGGCGAAATCAAATGTTCGATATGGTCGCCGATTCTCAAAGCCAACCTGGCATTAGCGGATATCGAGTGTATTAACGGCAACATGCCAAAGCACATCTGGGCTCGGGTCGATTATCAACGTGAACTGAAGTGGATGTCGACGTGGGCCGAATGCCGGATGATCGATAAGCCGTTTTACGTTCCGGCGCACCGGTCGGCAACACCACCCGAACGTTTCTAGATTTACGCGGGCATTGACGCAGACCGTCGTGTCCGCGTACGAGGATACCAGCATGAAGACAGGCATTAAACATTGCGCTCTTCTCATGACATTGATGATCGCCGTAAGCGCGTGCGGCGCGCCGGCGAACGACATCGATGAACCCGAGGCTGACGATACGGGCCCCAAGCCCACCATAGCCATTATCGGAACCGGTGACATGGGTGACTCGTTGGGCCCGAGATTTGCTGAACTGGGTTACCCCGTTGTCTACGGCTCCAGAACCCCTGGCAGCGAGAAGGCACGGAATCTCGTCCTGCAGACAGGCGGGAACGCTCGCGTGACGACACAAATGGAAGCAGCGCAGGCGGGAGACATTGTGGTACTCGCTGTGATCTGGCCGCCGATGGAGACCGTCGCGCAAAATCTGGGCTCATTGGATGGCAAAATCGTCATCGACATATCAATGCCGGTCGAACAGGCGGAAGACGGTTATTACGTCTCGCTGGTCGAGACGTCCAGCGCCGAGATGATTCAGTTGTGGAACCCGGGCGCGCGGGTTGTGAAAGCATTTGCGACTCAGGCCAGCTACGTAATCGACGATCCCGATGTGGTCGGTGGACCCGTCACCGTGCCCATTGCATCCGATGATCGTGACGCAAAGGAACAGGTTGCCAGGATTGTCGCGGCGATGGGCCTCGACCCGGTTGATGCGGGGCCGCTGCGATTGTCGCGTGAGATCGAGGCTCTGCAGCGCCTTTACATGGTGCCGTTGATTCAGCGCCGCGCTGCGGCCTGGGAACCCTACTTCCGCCGCAGCTACTTTTGGGAGTGCATCTGGATCGACGAATACAGCGAGCCGGTCAGCGACGCCAACAACCTGGCTGAATTCCCGGAGACTCAAGGCCCGGCGAAAGACTGCCCGGGCACCTAGATATGGAGCGATAACGAATGGCTGCCAGTTCAAATTTCAGAACAGCGGCGTGGATGCAGGACACGCTCAGAGAGGGATTTTCTCTGCTGGCTGCGGGCCGATGTGACGAGGCATCCGAGTGCTGCAGGCGGCTGTTGGGCGCCAAGCCTGATCTCATCGAAGCACATTTTCTTGTTGGCCTGATCGCCATGGAGCTCAAACAGACCTGGACAGCCGTCAGTGCATTTGGCTCGGTCACGAAACTGAAAGACGACCACGGTGCGGCATGGGCGAATCTGGCAAGGCTGTTCATGCTTGCCGGGCAGCCGAGCCGCGCGGACGCGGCGCTGCAGAAAGCAGTCAAGCACAACGACGGCAATCCGACTGTGCTCGACCTCATTGGCGCAACCTACGGGTTGCTCGGTGATCAGCAGGAAGCATCGGTGTGGATCGAAAAGGCCGTACGGAAGAAGCCGAAGAGCGTGCCGTTTCTCGTGAACCAGGCGAATAACCACATGTTTCTCGGCAAGCTGGATGACGCGGAGGCGGTGTTACACAAGGTTCTCGGATTTCAGCCAGAGAATCCGAACGCAAATTGGGTCCTGTCAAATGTTCGCAAAGCGGAAAATCGGGACCACGTTGAACAGCTGGAACGAATGGTGCAACAGGAAAGCCGGAATCCACACGCGCTTGCGTTTCTCAATTACGGTCTCGGCAAGGAACTCGAGGACCTGGAGGAGTGGGACAAGGCATTCGAAGCATTTGCCCGCGGCGCAAAGGCCCGCCGCAGCACGATCGAATACGATGAGCAATCGGAAATCGAAATGTATCAGGCTTTTAGCAAAGTATTTACTGCCGATTGGCTGGAGCAAAATGCGACAGGGCACGACGACCCGTCCCCGATATTTGTTGTCGGGCAACCCAGGACTGGTACGACTCTGGTCGAGAGAATCATCACCAGTCATTCGCAAGTGCATTCGGCTGGCGAGCTGAAGCAATTCGGCACCGCCGTACGCAGGTTGTCGGACTACCGCGAGCCCAAGCGGTATTCCGCGAAACTGGCAGGTTTCGCAGCGCAGGTTGATTGCAAAAAACTGGGCAAAGCCTACATGGCGACCAGCGCAAAGATGCGCGGTTCGCTGCCGCGATTCGTCGACAAACTGCCGCCAAACTACCTGTATTTGCCGCTCATCCTGAAAGCACTACCCAAAGCAAAGGTCATTCACCTGACACGCAATCCGATGGATGCCTGCTTCGCGAGTTTCAAACAGCTGTTTGCCGATGCCTATACGCACTCCTACGACCAGGCCGAAATGGCACGCCATCACGCTCGCTACTATCACCTGATGGCGCTTTGGCGTGAGCGATTTGCGGGTCGGTTTTTTGATATCGCTTATGAAGACACGGCTCGCGACCTCGAACCCAACGCCCGCGCGCTGATCGAATTTCTGGAATTGCCGTGGGAAGACGCCTGCCTGCATTTCCACGAACAGGAGGCCCCGGTGACCACGGCGAGCGCGGTGCAGGTCCGGGAGCCTGCCCACACCCGATCCATCGGACGATGGCGGCGTTACGAAAAGCAGCTTGGCCTCACGCGGAAAACACTGCAGGAGCAGGGCGTGTCAATTGATTATTCTTAAGCGGAATGTGGTTTTTTTGACACATTTTTTTCCGCCTATAGGCAAGGATATTGGCAGTATCCAGATTGCTCTCTGTGTCTCGTTGCAAAAAAACACGGTGGGAGGTAGTCTCACGACACATCGATTGAAATAGCCCTGTCCGGCTATTCAGAGGACAGTGGACGACGCTGGGGGACGACATGGCAGCCAAAAATGCGCAGTTCGGAATGCATTCAAATCTCACCCATACACCCGACGAAGCTGGTTTCTACAGAGGGGAACGAACGGTACTAGCGCAGGCAATTTCCTTCGCACTGATCGCGGGTGTCGCGTCAGGTCCGTTGCTTGCGCAGGACTCGGCGCTCGAAGAAATCATCGTTACCGCCACCAAGCGTGCGGAATCCGTGATGGATGTGCCGCTGGCAATTACGGCCATGTCCGGCGAATTCATCCGTGATGTCAACCTGAATGACATAAAGGACCTGATCGCGTTCACGCCGGGCATCACCGGTAACAGCCAGGACAGTTTCATGGACTTTGTCAGTGTTCGGGGCATTCGTACGATCGATTTCGGCAATGGCGGTGACCCGTCTGTCAGTATGTACAGAGACGGGCTATACCAGGGTCGAACCGGAGCCGGGGTTGTCAGTCTTTTCGACATTGAACGTGCCGAAGTCCTGCGCGGACCACAGGGATTCCTGTTCGGCAGGAATTCGGTCAGCGGCGCGATGAATATCATTACTACAAAGGCGAACGTCAATCAAACCGAGGGGTATGCCGAACTTGACGTGGGCGAGCGCGGTCACGCTGTATTCGAAGGCGCCGTCAATTTCCCGACCGGCGAAAATTTCGCACTGCGCCTGGCAGGCTATCACTCCGAAGAAGATGGCTGGGTCAAAAACCTGGCGGGTGGGCCCGATCTGATTGCTCACGACAAATCTGCCTTCAGGTTATCCGCTCGCTATCAAACGGACAAATTGACTACGGATTTCACGGCCGAGTACGAAGATCGCGACCAGTCCGGTACCATTTACCGTCAAACCGGGAGAGGCAGTGCGTTTGACGTGCAGACGCGTATCAACGGGGGTGTGCCGTTTGACGTATCGTCCGATGGTCGGGTCGTTAACAATGACAACAGTATTACGCCTATTGACCAGACCGAGCTATTATCTACGGGCTTGTTCATTGATTACGATATGGGTTGGGGTACCTTCTCGTCGAGTACGGGCTTCAAGGACTATGAATACGATTACGTCGAAGATTTCGATGGCTCACCCCTCGTTCTGTTCACCTATGGTCAGGACCAGGAAGGCGACTACTTTGAGCAGGAATTTCGCGTTACGTCGGATACTGATGGCCCGCTTAGCTGGTACGCCGGTGTGTCCTATTACAAGGAGAACATCGATACCACATGGCTGGGCCAGCAATCAGAAGATACCTATTGCGCGGCTTACTATGATTACTATGGTTTAAATTATTACCAACATACCACCTGCGAAGAAGTATTCGATTACTACCACTACCTCGACGCT
>Ga0209980_10000445_pt1 | contig 22200 bp, 19 predicted proteins | sample CR02metaG_FD_183611 | JGI IMG/M metagenome (GOLD analysis project Ga0209980, IMG submission 183611) | Deep subsurface microbial communities from Mariana Trench to uncover new lineages of life (NeLLi) - CR02 metaG (SPAdes) (version 2) | ecosystem: Environmental > Aquatic > Marine > Ocean trench...
GTATTCCGAGACCGTGCGTCACTCCAGGGACACCTCGACGCGGGAGCGAAACGTGTCGTGCTCACCGTCCCCGCCAAGGACGACATCGACGAGACCATCGTCCTGGGAGTCAACGACGATCGGCTCGATGCCGACGATCTGATCGTGTCCAACGCATCCTGCACGACCAACTGTCTCGCCCCTCTGGTCAAGGTCCTCGACGACGCGTTCGGGATACGTAAGGGCATGATGACCACGGTTCACGCATACACCAACGACCAGAGACTTGCCGACGTCCCCCATGCCGATCTGCGCCGGAGCCGGGCCGCGACCGAGAACATCATCCCCACCACAACAGGTGCCGCCAAGGCGGTCGGGCAGGTGCTGCCCCACCTCGACGGGAGACTCGACGGTATGGCGATGCGAGTTCCGGTGCCGGATGGGTCCACGGTCGATCTGGTCGTGGAACTCGACAGGGACGTCACCGTCGACGAAGTCAACGCAGCCGTCAAGGCAGCCGCCGAAGGTGAAATGGCCGGGATCCTCGAGTACAGCGAGGAGCACATCGTCTCCACCGACATCATCGGCAACCCCCACTCGTCGATATTCGACGCCGGCGGCACCCGCGTACTCGGAGGCAATCTGGTGAAGGTGATGTCCTGGTACGACAACGAATGGGGCTATTCGAACCGGGTTGTCGACCTCATTGAGCGTCTGGCTGAGGTCATGGGAGCGGATGCAGCGGCTTAGCTGTTTGACGGGGCTGACCCTGGATGAATGAAGAAAATCGCCGCAAAGGTCGCCACAGCTGCCAGGGCGACAGGCAGGGCCCTCGATCCAGTGGCGGTGGCTATCCAACCGGCGGCGGCGGGCCCCAGCGATCCGAACACGAGAAACACAAAGCTGAGGAGCCCCATAGCTGTACCAAGGCTGGTGGCTCCGAATACGTCCCTCGCGTGCATTCCGTAGAGCGGTGAGGACGCTCCGATTCCGAATCCCGCGAGCAGGGCGTAGGCAGCGGCGAGGATCGGGTTGCCGGCGAACGCCAACAGGAGAGCCCCGAGGCCTATGGCACCAAACGCAAGTCGCAAGGATCCAGCGGTACCCAACTTTGAGACTATGGGCAGCAACGGAAGACGACCCCCCAACTGGGCAAACCCCCGGAACCCGGCCCAGAACGAAGCGGCTGTGAGGGTCAGGCCCGCTGCGGTCATCGCTGGAACCTGATAGACCAGGATCGTCGCAACACCCATGCCTACGAGACCTTGCGCGATCACAAACCGCCTGGTCTCGGATACTCGCAGCGAGGCAAGAAGCTCGGCCCAGATGCGGGTTCTGCCCGGCCTCCCTGCCACCCCAGTGTCAACAACAATCGCACCGAGCACCAGAGCCACTACAGCCGACAGGGTGGTGATTCGCAGAGTCAATCGCCAGCCGACTGACTGCACCAACCATGCAGAAACAGGAATGTATATGGCGCTGGCGAAGGCTCCCCAGATCGTCAGCACGGCGATTGCCTTTGTCGTTGCCTGCGAACTTATTCGAACCGCAGTGGTCTGGGTGATGTGATAGAAGCCCAACGCCCCAAACGCCCCTCCCCCAATGGCAGCCATCATGGCAAAAGTGGCCACCGAGTCGGTCGACGCAGCCACCTGAAATGCGAGAAGTCCGGCCATGGCGGCACCACCGAAAACAACACGGCTTCCGCTGCGATCCAAAAGCCAGCCACCTCCCAGCGAGCCAAAGCCCGCGACAATCGACGCCACGGCGAACGATGTGGTCAGGACCGCTTCGCTCCATCCGGTGTCGGCGATGATGGGATCGAGAAGAACCCCGAAGGCGTAATACCAGGATCCGTAGACCGTGATGGTGATTACCCCGAGCACCCCGATGTGAAGAGCAGGGAACCGTTCCTTGTCTTCAACAGCCACTTGTTGAGGCTATTGCGGCTTTCTACACGGCGCAGCGATCAAATACGACCCGCCATGCATCAGGAATGCAATATGCGCCAGATTTGCTCGGCCGTGACCGGTATTTGGACGTCGGCACCTCCGAGGGCGTCGGCGACAGCGTTGACGACCGCGGGCGTTGAGCCAATCGCCCCGGCCTCCCCGAGCCCCTTGGCTCCAAGGGGGTTTGTCGGCGTCGGGGTGACAGTCCCATCAAGACCAAACAACGGAAGAGATACCGCGGTGGGAATCAGATAGTCCATGAACGAGGACGTGACCAGGTTGCCGTCCTCGTCGTATATGACCTGTTCCCACAGGGCCTGGCCGACTCCTTGGGCGAGTCCGCCATGACGCTGGCCTTCGGCCAGCATCGGGTTGACGATGTTTCCCGCGTCGTCCACCGCCCACATCCGGTCGAGTCTCGGAGATCCGGATTCGGGATCGATGTCCACAACGGCCAAGTGACAGCCAAATGGGAAGTTCAGCCCACCGGACCTCAAATGGATCTCCTCGTCTAACCCCGGGGTGACTCCGTCGGGCACGTTCCCGTTTAGGGCCGCCGTCACAACCTCTTCCCAGGTGACGGAGACGTCGGTGCCGGCAACGGTGGCCTGCCCGTCAGCCAGCACGATGTCAGCCGCCGCAGCTTCGAGAAGACGTCCGGCGACCTTCTTGGCCTTTTCGGCCACTTTCCCGGCGGCGGCGTGGCTCGCCGATCCACCCTGGGCTATCGAGCGAGAACCGGATGTACCCCAGCCGTACGGCGTGGTGGCGGTGTCCCCCTGCTCAATCTTGACCTGGCCGACTTCGAGACCAAGAACACCAGCCACCAGTTGAGCGAACGACGTGCGATGGCCCTGGCCCTGGTCGAGGGTCTCCACGAACACGGTCACCGAGCCGTCGGGGTGGACCTGGACTCGGGCGGCGCCCCAACTCTCGAAACCGCAGACCTCGACATATGCGGAAAGACCTATTCCCATGAGCCTGCCCTGCTCCCGCGCGGCGGCCTGCTCGGTGCGCAGGCCCTCGTAGTCAGCCACCTCGAGCAGCTTGTCCAGCGTCTTCTCGTATTCACCGGTGTCGTATTTGTAACCACCCGCCACCGCCCCTCCGGATGAGTGATAGGGGAATTGGTCGGGCTGAATGAAGTTGCGCCGACGGACCTCAGCAGGGTCGACCCCGGTGGCGCCGGCCACTGCCTCGATCACCCTTTCCAACGTCAGGGTCGCCTCGGGACGGCCTGCGCCCCGATAGATGCCCCGCGGGGCGCGATTGGTCAAGATCCCTCGCATGCGCCATCCGTAGACCGGGATGTCGTAGTTGCCTGTACCCATCCGGGGGGTGAGCTCAATCCATGGGATGTAGCGAGCGCGACAGCCGAGGTCGATCATGCTGTCCACCCAGAGGCCTTTTATCTTGCCGTCGTTTTCGGCCACCACTTCGTAGCGATGACGTTGCGCCCGGCCGTGACCGATTGTGAGAAGGTGCTCTCTGCGAGATTCTGTCCACTTCACCGGCCGGCCAGTCACCCTGGCGGCTATGACGGTGAGATAATCCTCCTCGGCAAGGTCGAATTTGCACCCGAACGCGCCACCGACAAATGGCGTGATGACACGGACAGCAGTCTGCGACAGATCGAAGTCCGAGGCCAATTGCTTCTGCATCAGTTGTGGTGCCTGACTCGATAGATGGACCTTCAGGCCGTCTTCCATCCATTCGGCGAGGATCGCCCGGTTCTCCATCGGAGCGGGAACAACACGGGGGTGCTCGACGACCCCGGACAGACGAATAGGTCCCTCAACCAACTCGAAGGCTTCCCGATCTCCCTTGGAACGGTCATAAGCGACATTGGACTCGAATTCGGGGTGAATCGGCGGAGCCTCGATCGCCTCTTCCATATCGCCGACCACATCGAGCGGTTCGTAGTCGACAAAGACGAGATCGGCTGCGTCCTTCGCCGCTGCTGCGGTTTCGGCGACTACCGCAGCCACGGGATCGCCCGGCATCAGCGCCTTCCCCTGAGCCAACGGATAGCGGCGAGGCACATTGCGAGCCGGATTTGGCGTGGGAGGCATTAAGACATCAGCGACGTCCTCCGAGGTGATGATCGCCCAAACACCGGGGGCTTCATGGGCCGCCTCGACGTCTATGTCAGTTATCTCTGCGTGGGCAAAGGGGGAGCGAACGATGGCAAGATGGAGAGTCCCGTTGGGCGTGATGTCATCGACGTACCGGGCCATGCCGGTGATCAGGGCCGGGTCTTCACGACGCTGAACCGGCGCGCCGAGAAATGAGGGTATGGCAGTTTCGGTGGTCACTGGCGGCAGCCTACCGACGTCGGCGGAGGCGGGACTAGTGGTGGGTCGTATGAATAGCGCCCGCGTGTCTCCGAGTCATCGGCGTTATCTGGCCAGGATGCACCACGAAGACGCATCGGCGAGATGCCTCGAGGCGGAGGACGCAGTTAGGAGCGTCGAGGGCCGGAGAGAAGCAGCGATTATTTGTGCGACCCCCCACTGGGTCACTCGAGAAGCGAAAGAACAGTGGACCGGAAGTCGTTTGGCTGGAACGGCTTGGTGACGAAAGCGTCGGCTCCGCCCTCGTTCGCCCTCCGGCGTGACTCCTCCTCGGCGTGCGCTGTCAGGACGACAACCGGGATCGACTTGGTGACGTCATCCTTGCGGATGCGGTCGAGAACCTCCCAGCCATCCATGCCCGGCAGTCCGATGTCGAGAACCACGAGATCCGGGGATTCCGAGCCAACGGCTTCAAGACCGCTCTTGCCATCATCACGAGTAACGATTTCTAGATCGGCAGCACGGAGACAGACCTCAATCAACCGTCTGATTACGGCCGAGTCCTCCACAACGAGAATACGTGAGCCCATTTTGAAATCACCTCGGTATTGAGCCCGCCTTGGGGGCTTGCAAGAAGGATCATCGGCAGGTCATACAGCCAGGTTTAGACATTCTGAAGGGTCTTGCCGGATGGCAGAGTGAGGTTCTCGATGAAATCTTCGAGTTGGCGCAGAGTTCGTACTTCGTGGACCGACGTGCAGTGTTTCGCGTAGTGGGACATGGCCGAATCTCCTGTGTCCCAATACGAATGCGGCTCGGGATTGAGCCATAGGACGGCCCTGGAAGCCTTGGCGATATCCCCCAGAACAGCGTCGCGGGGTGGTCGATAGTTGTTCCGAGCGTCACCAGAGATGAGAACGGTGGTTCTCGACGTCAACTGGGCGCCGTATCGGCTGTAGAAAGTCTCCAGTGAGTTGCCGTAGTCAGAGTGTCCGTCGAGCCAAACCACTTCGGCTTCTTTCGTGATGCGGTTGACAGCCGAGCCGAAATCGATTCCTGGTCCAAAGAAGTCTGTCACCTCGTCCACCGTGTCGACAAAAGCGAAGGAGCGGAGTCTGGAGAACTGCGTCGACATCGCGTGAGTGAACTGGAGGGTGAATCGGGAAAAGGTCGCCATCGACCCTGAGATGTCGCAGAGGAGCCAGACCTCGGGGCGGTGGGGCCGGGGATGACGGAACTGTGGGTCCACCGGCACTCCACCGGTGGCGAGGGACCGTCGGACGGTGCGACGAAAGTCGAGACGTCCGCTGCGCTTCTTTCGGCGTCGTGCCAGCCGCGAGGCCAGCTTCCGAGTGAGCGGTCCGATAGCGGCCTCCATATCGGCGAGCTCGCTGCTGGTGGCATGCATGAGATCTACGTCTTCAACCAGGGGCCGCCTCAATGTGCGAGCCACTGCCTCTCGACCCCGGTCGGCTACCAGACGACGTCGGATCTCCTCCTCTATCTCCTCACGCAGCATCTCCAGCCTGGCCTCCACATCCTCCTCGAGAAGACGTCTCTCGAACTCCGAGAGATCCTCGGCTGACATCAGCGCCTCAATCAGGTCGGCTTCGAGTTGTGCAAGGTCGAGGCGTCGGAGTGTCCGGTACAGGTAATAGGTCCCGCCGACAGGTCGCCCTGGCTCCATGCCGGCAAGCTGGTGGACGGCCTGACGTGCGCCCCGTCGCAACGACTCCCCGTCCAAGCCGGCAAGAGCATCCAGGAGGGCCTCGAGTAGCCCGTCGAGGTCGAACTCGGTCTCTTCCCCGCCTTGGCCCCTTCCCGGCATGGAGGGCGGCAGATCTTCAGCGTTCTCCGGATCGTCCGGTTCGAGGGGAGCCGGCACATTCGAGAAGTAGACGTCGAAAGCGGTGTCGAACGCCCGCTCATGTCGGAGATTCTTGATCAGCGTGGCGCGGAGAGTCTCCCGAAGGGCGATCTTCTCTCCGAGGTCGATCGTCTTGACTGCCTTCATGCCATCGATTGCCTCGACCATCGAGACGGGAACACCGGCCTCGCGCAGCTCGTTTATGAACCCGGTGATGACGCTGATCATGCCGGCGACACCACTAGGCCTGTGCGCTTGATGTGAACTCTTTGGCTGTCTTCTCGATGTCCGTCTGATACTTGAGCAACACATGGAGAGTGTCGCCAAGCACGACCTCATCTACATCCTCAACGGAGAGGGCCAGAAGAGTCCTTGCCCAGTCGATGGTCTCCGACACCGAAGGGGCCTTCTTCAGGTCGAGCCCACGAATCGATCGAGCCACCTTGGCCACCTGGTTGGCGAGGTGATCGGACAGCCCGGGCACCCGGGCGCTGAGTATCTCTTTCTCCCGCTTGGCATCCGGGTAGTCGATGTGAAGGAAGAGGCAACGACGTTTCAGCGCCTCGCTCAGCTCACGGGTGTTGTTCGAGGTGAGGAACACCATCGGCTGTGTGGTTGCGTGCATTGTCCCAAGCTCAGGAATCGACACCTGGAAATCGGAGAGGATCTCGAGCAATAGTGCTTCGGTCTCGACTTCGACCCTGTCGACCTCGTCGATCAACAGCACCACGGGCTCGGGCGAGCGGATCGCCTCGAGAAGGGGACGGGTGAGAAGGAACTCCTCGGAAAAGATGTCGTGGCTGATCGAATCCCAGTCATGGTCCACGTCGGATTGAATCCTCAGTAGTTGCTTCTTGTAATTCCATTCGTACAGGGCTTTCGCATCATCGAGACCTTCGTAACACTGGAGCCGGATCAGAGAGCGCCCGGTGATCGCGGCCACGGCCTTGGCAAGCTCTGTTTTTCCCACTCCCGCCGGACCCTCCACCAGGACGGGTTTGTCGAGCCGGTCAGCGAGAAACACCACCTGGGCGATACGCTCGTCAGGCAGGTAATCGGCCGCCGTCAACGCCTCCATGACCGCTTGGGGACTGTCGAATTCCATCTGTCTCCTGTGATCGACTCTCCATTGTACGGGCGGTTGTGGCGTGCACTCGATTGGTCGGCGCCTCGGCGTCACTTTCGGCTCCCCCGTAGTTAGCCTGGAGGTTCTGTGCTCAACAGAATGCGGTGGGAATGCGAATAATCATCGTGGGTGCCGGGGCCGTCGGCTCCTATCTAGCAGAGCGGCTCTCGGCCGAAGGTCAGGACGTCGTCGTCATCGAGTATGACGAAAAACGCGCCACACAGCTCCAGGAGTCGATCGATGCCCTCGTATTGACAGGTAACGGCGCCAGCAAACACCTTCTCGAGGAAGCAGAGGCCGACAAGTCCGACCTCCTGATTGCGGTATCGAATTCAGATGGTGCCAACGTCCTGGCCTGTTTCACCGCAACCGAACTTGGCACCAAGACCACCATCGCCCGAATCGAAGACCCGGAGCTCCGGGAAGGCGCAGATCGGCTCGGTGTGGATGTCGTCATTGATCCGTCAGCCACTACCGCAGAGGAACTCGTGAGTATCGTCGGAATAGGTGGCGCCAGCGAGGTCATCCAGTTCGCTGACGGAAAGCTCGTAATGGTGGGGGGAATCGTCTCCCCCAACGCTGCTATCACCGACGGCCCCCTGCGGGATCTACGAATCCGCCAGGCCGAATGGGGTTGGGTCGTTGCCGCCCTGGTTCGTGATGGGCGGACCATCGTCGCCCATGGTGACACAGTTGTCAGGGCCGGGGATCACGCCTTGTTGATGACTACCGACGACAGAGTGGCTGAGGCCACTCGGATACTGGGGCTCAAGCGGCGAAACCTCGACCGGGCAATCATCATGGGCGGGACCCGATTGGCAGAGCTGACCGCCGACGCCATGTCTGAAGCCGGTGTCTCGGTCGTAATCGTCGAAGAGGACATGGATCGATGCACTGACCTTGCATCCCACCACCCGCAGGCCCTGGTCATATGTGGCGATCCGACCGACCCTGATGTCCTCGGCGATCTTGACCTCGGCCCCAAAGATGTGGCCATCGGGCTGACTGGTTGGGACGAAGTAAACCTGCTCGGTTGTCTCGTCGCCAAGGCAAGTGGTGCGGGAATGGCGATATCTCGGTTCAATCGCATCTCCTACGTTGGCCTTCTCTCGGGGCTGGGAATCGATGCCGCTGTTTCCTCCCGGTTGATGGCGGCCAGTGCCATCCTTCGCTTTGTTCGTAAGGGGAAGGTGGAACAGGTCGCCACCTTCTCCGACACGGACGCCGAGGCATTGGAAATCGAGGTATCCGCAGGATCGGAGGCATGCAACAAGACGCTCTTCGACCTGAACCTCCCCATCGGAGTGATCATCGGCGGCATTTCCCGCGACGGCACGACATTCGTACCCGACGGATCGACAGTGGTGCGGAGCGGAGATCACATCATTTTCTTCTCGCTGCCGAGGGACATTGAGGAATCGGTCGCCCTGTTCACCGCATGACCATCAAGGAACCGCGCTCTAGTCAACCGCTAGCCGTCAACCTTCTGAAAACCGTCGCCTACGTGCTGGGCTCGGTCCTCCTTTTCGTCGCGATAGCCATGGCTGCGTCAGCCATCGTTTCGGTGTTCTACGCGGAGTACGAGACGGCCATGTGGATTGCCATTTCCGCCGGGATCACCGCCCTGTTCGGCTACACGACCCGGCGCCTGGTGCCACGACCCAGGTCGATCACGGTGAAACAGGGATTCGCCACGGTGGGACTGGCCTGGTTCGTCTTCTCCATCTTTGGCGCTCTCCCCTATCTGCTCTCCGGGGCAATCCCCAACATCTCGGACGCCGTGTTCGAAACCGCTTCAGGATTCACCACAACTGGCGCATCGATCCTTGCCGACCCCAGCCTTTTGCCAAAGGGTATCTCATTCTGGAGAGCTCTCACCCAGTGGCTAGGGGGGATGGGAGTCATCGTCTTGGGCGTTGCCATTCTTCCTCTACTCGGAACCGGTGGCATGCAGCTGGCTCGCGCCGAGTCTCCGGGCCCAACACCCGACCGATTGACCCCTCGCTTCCAAGGAACCGCCAAACGGCTCTGGATCATCTACGCCATCATCACCGTCATCGAGATGGGGTTCTTGTCGGTCGGCGACATGACCGGCTTCCAGGCAGTGATCCACTCGCTCACCACGATGTCGACGGGTGGCTTCGGCACCGAAGCCACCTCTATCGCCGGATTCAGCAACTACACCAAGTGGGTAATCACCTTCTTCATGTTCGTCGCGGGTGTCTCGTTTGCTCTCCACTTCCGAGCATGGTCAAAGCCGGTCGAGTACTGGAAGAACTCCGAGTTCCGGCTGTATGGCTTGATCATCGTCGGGGCGATCGTGATCGTCGCCGGCGGCCTATTGGGGGGCGACCTGGAGCCGATTACAGCGGTAAGAGATGCAATATTCAACACCATTTCCCTAGTCACAACCACCGGTTTCTGGTCAACAGACTTCGGCCAATGGCGACCCGCCCTCCAGATCATGGTCGTCGGTCTGATGTTCCTGGGAGGGATGGCCGGCTCAACGGCCGGCGGAATGAAGACCTTCAGAATCGGCGTACTGAGCAAAGCCGCCTTCGCCGACCTGAGACGACTGGTGCACCCGAGGGGAATCTTCGTTACGCGCTTCGGCGGCAAGCGAGTCAGCGACCCCGTGATCGAGGCGGTCCAGTCGTATTTCCTCTTCTACATGTTTCTCTTCATGACATCGACGTTCCTCCTGGCGTTCATCGACGCCAACCTGAGCGAAGATCTCGACCTGATCACCGCGACCACTGCGGTGGCTGCCTCCATCGGCAACATTGGACCGGGGCTGGGCGAAGTGGGACCTGCCGGCAATTACGCGGGGCTTCCAGACCTGGCCAAATGGCTGCTCTCCAGTCTGATGATCGTGGGTCGTCTCGAGATTTTCCCGGTGCTGGTCCTGTTCACCAAGGACCTCTGGCGCCGCTAAGCCCTCTTTGGCTATTCCTCTTCGAAATCAGGCGTGAACTCGAAGCTGAGGTCGCCGATGCGCACCTCGTCGCCTTCCTCGGCCCCGGCCTTGGTCAGTGCGTCATCGACGCCGAGACGAGTAAGGCGGCGCGCAGCCATGTCGGCAGCTTCCAGCATCGTGAGATCTGCAAATCTGACCGCACGTTCTGCTGCTTGGCCTTCCACTCTCCACGCGTCGCCCTCCCTAAACACCGAAAAGGCGCCTCCCAGCGGTCTGTGGAGCACATAGCCCCTTCTCTCTGGGGCCTCTCGTCCCGCCTGATCCACGAGATCGGCGATTGCGTGCAGGGCGTCGGTGATTCCCTCGCCTGTCAAGGCCGATACGGGAACGGCGCCGGTAGCGTCCACAATCGCGGTGACATCGGAGATGTCGCTCTTGTTGACAAGAACCAATCGGGCACGCTCAGATAATTCCCTGGAGTAGTCGGCAATTTCTCTTGTCAATATTTCCAACTGCTCCATCGGCGTGTTGAGTTGGGTCTCGGCCGGGTCAAGGAGGATGACCAGGACGCCGGCTCTTTCGGTATGCCGAAGAAACTCGTGCCCGAGTCCCTTTCCTTCGGCTGCTCCCTCGATTAGGCCGGGGATGTCGGCGAGAACGAACTCACGGTCGTCGACAGCCACCACACCGAGGTTGGGTTCGAGCGTGGTGAAGGGATAGTCCGCGATCTTGGGCTTCGCCGCTGACACGTTGGAGATGAATGTCGACTTGCCCGCATTGGGGAACCCGATGAGGGCAGCGTCGGCTAGAAGCTTGAGTTCGAGCGTGAACCACTCCTCTCCGCCATACTCGCCTTGCTCTGCGACGCTCGGAGCCCGGTTCGCGGGGCTCACGAAGCCGGCGTTGCCACGGCCACCGCGACCACCTCGAACGGCAACCACCTCCTCGCCCTCTCCCACCAGGTCTGCAATGACCGTTCCATCATCGTCTGTAACGAGCGTTCCGAATGGAACAGGAAGAACAAGGTCCTCTCCACTCTTCCCATGACGTAGCTCGCCCTGCCCGTGTGTCCCGTGGCCCGCGCTGTGGTGAGGGTTGCGTTTGTAGCGAAGAAGCGTCGCGATGGAAGGGTCGGCGCGAAGTATCACCGAACCACCCGAGCCGCCATGGCCCCCATTTGGCTTGCCCTTTGGTTTTCCCTTCGCCCTTACAAACGAGACAACCCCCGCACCGCCGTTCCCGGCGCGGAGGCTGACACGAACCCGGTCAACAAACACGACCGGACGAACCTAGTGGTGTGTCGTGGTGGGGGGTCCTACTCCGGAAGTACGGAAACGAGTCGTCGGTTGGCGCGTACTCGATACTTGACGGTGCCGGCAGACGTAGCGAAGAGAGTGTCGTCTCCCCCCTTTCCGACATTCTCGCCGGGGTGTATGCGGGTGCCGCGCTGGCGCACGATGATGGCACCAGCGTTGACGAACTCACCGTCAAAAACCTTGGGGCCAAGTCTTTTCGCATGGGAATCGCGGCCGTTCCTGGTGGAACCGCCGGCTTTCGTCTTAGACATCTCTACTCCTCCTCAGAGGCCGCCGGCTCGGCCTTTTTCGCAGCCTTCTTCACAGACTTCTTTGCAGGGGCACCACCCAGATTGATCCCGATGATCTCGATACGAGTGTATTTCTGCCTATGGCCCTGCCTACGACGGTATCCGGTCTTGTTCTTGTACTTGAAGATGTCGATCTTCGGCCCGGTTGTCCCGCCTAGAACCTTGGCGGTCACGGTGGCCTTGTCGAGAGTATTTCTATCTGAGACCGCATTGCCTTTGTCGTCCACGACCAGCAGAGGAGCGAAGGTCAGCTCCTTGTCGTCGGTCTTGACGCGCTCGATGTCGATCACGTCACCCGCTTGCACCTTGGCCTGCTTGCCGCCGGCGCGGATAATGGCGTACATGGAAATCCTCTTCCGAAAAGGGGGGATCGGCTCTAAATGCTACCGGCTGCGTGGTCTTGCGCAAAGCCGGATCAGACCTCGACCTCAGCGATTGTGTCTATCTGAGATGCCTGCGAGTTGAAAGACTCGTCGATGACCACGCCACGACCCGAGCAATGCTCGCACTTGTGAGAGAACTGCTCGAGCAGGCCGACCGAGACGTTCTTCCTGGTCATCTCGACCAGACCGAGGTGGGACACTTCGAACACCTGGGTTCGCGTCTTGTCCTTGGCCAGGGTCTCCTTGAGACGTCGTAGGACTTTCTGCTGGTTACCCGTCGACTCCATGTCGATGAAGTCGATGACAATGATCCCACCGATGTCTCTCAGGCGAAGCTGGCGACCTAGCTCCTCCGCAGCCTCGAGATTGTTCTGCAGAACTGTTTCTTCGAGGTTGCTCGACCCGACGAACTTTCCGGTGTTGACGTCGATCACGGTGAGGGCTTCGGTCCTGTCGATGACGAGGTGGCCGCCCGAAGGCAGGAAGACCTTCCGGTCGAGAGCCTTCTTGAGCTGGTCATCAACGTGATAGCGGTCGAATAGCGAAATCGAGTCCTCGTACAACTGCACCTTCGAAACGAGATCAGGGGCAGTCGACTGCAGGTAGGCCAGCACGGTGTCGTAGGCATGGCGATTGTCGATGAGCAGTTTTCGAAAGTCGGCCGTGAAGTGTTCGCGGATGACCTTGATGAGCAGCTCCGGCTCCTCATGTATCAGCCGGGGCGGACGTCCCTCGGCAGCTTCAGACTGGATCTTCTCCCAATCGGTGACAAGACCCGAGATATCGGCGGCGAGCTCCTCAGCAGAAGCATGCAGGGCGGCCGTTCGAACAATCACGCCGTACCCGTCCGGCTTCACACCGTTGATGACATCGCGGAGTCGGGCGCGGTCTTCGTCGGGAAGGCGTCGGCTTATGCCGACGTTGTCGGAATCGGGAACAAGAACGAGGTAGCGACCCGGCAGCGACAGCACACCCGTGAGACGTGCACCCTTGGCACCCATCGCATCCTTGGTGACCTGCACGAGCACCTGATCACCCTCCTGGAGAACCTGCTCGATCGGCTTCTGGTTTCGACCGTTGCCACGGCCTTGGGAAGCAATATCCGAGGCGTAGAGAACGCCGTTCTTGTTGGCTCCGAAGTCGAGGAACGCAGCTTCCATTCCGGGCAAGACATTTTTGGCGACACCTAGGTAGATATTGCCGGCCAACGAGTCCGAGTCCCTGCGTGCGACGAAGTACTCAACGAGGACCGGCCCTTCGAGAATGACGATTTGAGTCTGTTCTCTGCTGACAGTGACCAGCATCTGCTTGCGCGCGGATTCGGTCGGGAGGATGATCTCATCGTCAATAGGGCGACGAGACCTCGTTCGGGAGGTGGAAATGCCGCTGCGGGACTTCCCGCTCCCCGGCGACCTGTTCTTGCGTTTATTGGGTTTTTGTCTCTGCTGGGTAAACCCTCCGACCCAACGGACCTCGACCTTCTGGCCCCTTACACGAAAAGTCTTTCGCTCCTCGACCGTCTTCCCTGCTGAAGACTTGCGGATAATTTCTGGGCCCCTCTTGCGGAATAGAGCCATACAATTTCACTCCTCTGCGAATTCGCTGTCTGACGGGTCGAGATCACCCGTTTCCTGGTGGGTGCCCGACCCATGAAGTCGTGTGCCAGCGGACGCGCAACCGATTCCCCACGCTGGGGATGGATGCATTTGAGTTTCCTACTGGTCGAATGTTGCGACCGAGCACTGGTGGTGTTCATCACCGATGACACTCCAGAGAAAAAGAATTCGTCGCGTCCGGCGGACTGGGAAAGGCTAACAGACGGCTGTTGCTGGGCCTATTCATCCTTCCACCCGAGCTCCGGCTGCTCGGGCTCGGTTGGGTCGTAGCACATTCGGCATCGGGCCTCATATGCGTCAATGGCACCCAGCACCACCAGATCATCGGACCGGACAGTTCGTTGGGTGTACATGCCGGGGCCGCCGCATCGATGACAGACGGCCAGCATCTTCGTGACGTACTCCGCTCGATCACACAGTGATGGAATCGGTTCGAATGGTCGGCGTAGGTAGTCAGTGTCCAATCCGGCGATGATCACCTGCTTTCCGGTGGCGGCGAGATTGTCGACGATGTCCACCAATCCGTCATCGAAGAACTGGCCTTCGTCGATTCCGATCACCTCGGTGCCATCGGCAATCGCCTTGAGAAGCTCGAGTGATCCGTTCACCGGTGTCGCTTCCACTCTCATGGAGGAATGGGACACGACCTCAGCATCGGCGTAGCGGTTGTCGAGCTGGGGCTTGAAGACCTGGACAGGAATTCTGGCAATGTTGAAGCGAGTCACCCGGCGAATCAGCTCCTCGCTCTTTCCGGAGAACATTGGCCCACAAATGACCTCTACCCATCCGCCCGTGCTCCGTCTGAACATCAAGTGCGAGGCTAACAAGTAGCCAAGTGCCAAGTACTCACATCAGTTGGTTCTCGCCCGGAACCGGGGTCTTCATCAACCAGACGGAGTTGGCGATGCCAAGGGCAAGCGCCATCGACATGTAGAACGATCCACCCTGGCTGAGGAACGGAAGCGGAAGACCGGTTACAGGCATTATTCCGATTGTCATTCCGATGTTGACGAAAACGTGGAACATCACCATCGCTGCGGTTCCGGCAGCAATGAGGGCGCCGAATCGATCTCTGGAGTTCGCCGATATGACCAACAGACGCCACACGATGACTGCGAAAGCCGCCAGGACGAGCAGGCCGCCAATCAAACCGAGTTGTTCACCGACTGCTGTGAAGATGAAGTCGTTCTCTTGCTCAGGCACGTAGTTGAAGTCGGTCAGCGTTCCCTCCCGGAACAGACCTTTCCCAAACAACTGACCCGATCCGATGGCGTTCCTCGATTGTCGAAGTTGGTAGCCGATCCCCTGCGGGTCGATGCTCGAATTGAACAGGACTCGGAGACGATCGAATTGATACTCGCTCAACAGACCGAGTCGCAGAACAGCCGCCACACCAAGGACCAGGGCCGCTAGTAGTGAGACCAGCTGCCTCCATGTTGCGCCGGAAACGAAGAGCATCGAGAACAGGATGAAGCCGAACACCAGAGTCGTGCCAAGATCGGGCTGCATGTAAACGAGAGCAGCAGGAATCGCCACGATCCCGACAGCCTGCAACACCTTCTGCCAGCTGATGGTTCTCGGTCCGATTTCGTCTCTGCTCGAGGGGGCCAGATGGCTGGCCAGGACGACTATCACCACCACCTTGGCGAATTCTGCAGGTTGCAGATTGAAGGTTCCGAGCGGGATCCACCGGCTGACGTTATTCACAGAATCAAACACGAAGACTGCCAGAAGCAGCAACAGGGTCACTATCGAGATCATCGGGATGATCCCCTGGTACTCGCGATAGTCGATGTTGGAAACGACGAGATAGATGATGAGGCCCGCCGAAACAAATATCATCTGGCGTTCCATGGAGAAGGTGCCCGAGTCACGAGTGGCCGAATAGATCATCAGTAATCCGAATCCGGAGAGAGCGAGCATCGTCGCGAAGAGAATGCGGTCGAACTTGTTGTCACGCCGGACAACGGCGACCTCGCGGATCCTGGTGAGAACAGTCATCAGTCCGTCTTCTCGCCCGCTTCGATCGGCGTGGGCACGTTGCCCATCAGGTATTGGAGGATGTGCCGTGCCACGGGTGCGGCGATCCGTCCACCCGAACCACCCTCTTCCACGAGAACTACCACGATGTACTGCGGGCTGTTCAGCGGGGCAACACCGACGAACCAGGCGTGGCTGTCCTTGTTGGCGGAAATCTCGGCCGTTCCTGTCTTGCCACCGATCTGGTCGAGACCGTCACCGAAGTCTTTGAACGCCGCTCTAGCCGTGCCCGAGCTCACAACCCGACCCAGGTCGGCTAGCAGGGATTCCCGTGTCGTCGAGGTGATGGGGACCGTCCGTACACGCGGCGAGCTGATCTCTTGCACCGTGTTACCAGACGAATCAATCACCCGACTGACAACTCGTGGTTCCATCACGCGTCCACCGTTGGCCAGGACCGCATAGGACACCGCCACCTGAAGAGGTGTGGCCTCGAATGCCCCCTGGCCGATGGCAAAGTCCATCAAGTCGCCACCCTGCCAGATGGCCCCGTCGTCTTCGAGGCGACTTGGATGCAGCAGACCGGCGTCCGGATTATCTTCCTGTATTTCGGCCCTGCGCTCGAATTCTGCCCTGCTCGGGATGGTTCCGTCGATTTCGCCTTCGAGATCGATGCCCGTTGCCGACCCGTATCCGAGATCGCCGGCCCAGTCCTGAATCACTGTCTCTCTCGGCGTTCCGTCCCAGGCCAGGTACGTGCCGAGGCCAGCCGCCCAAAAGAACTTGTTACAGGAGTTCACCAGGGCGCCGTGAATGTCGAGCCAACCGAAACTGGTGATACCGTCGTACCAGTCACGCTTCACCTGTTGAGACCCGTCGGTCAGATCGGGAAGAATGAACTTTCCGTCGCAATTGACCAGGCGGTCGGATACGTCAACATCGTCCCGATCAGGAAACGGAAGATTCTCTTCCTCGATCACCGTGTAGGTGATCGCCTTGAATGTCGAGGCAGGCGGGTAGCGACCACCAATCGCCCTGTTGAACAGTGCCTCTCGCTCGTTCAAATCGGCGTAGGTGTCGACGTGTATTCCGGCCACAAACAGTTGCGGATCGAAATCCGGCACTGAGGCGAGGGCCAGAATCTCGAAGGTCTTGGCATCCAGGACAACCGCGGCAGCCTTCTCGGTCACGCCGAACACGTCCTCCCCGGCCAGATGGTCGGCATCCTTGACCGCGTTGGAAAGGGCAATCCCCTCCTCGAGGGCAAGCTCGACGAGTTGCTGCAGTTCGAGATCAATGGTGAGCTCGAGGGAGTTGCCGGGAAGGGGTTCAAGGGGGGGCTTTTGATCGATGATCTCGCCCCGTCTGACTCGATACTCCAAGATGCCAGACGTTCCCTGAAGAAACTGGTCATAGGCACTCTCAACACCCAGCCTGCCGATACGGAGGTTCAGGTCGATATCGGGGTTCTCTTCGACATCGGCCTCGTCGGGAAGCCCGAGATGGCCGATCACGTGGGCCAGGGTCGGGCCCGACAGGTAGACACGCTCAGGAACCTTGGCGATCTCCACTCCTGGGAGAACATCGAGCTGCTCATTCAACTGATATGCGAGTTCGTTGGAAACGATGGCCACTTGGAAGCGAGCGTTGATTCCTTCCTTCTCATAGACCGCGTCGAGTTCCTCGGCGTCGATGGCGAGTAGGGCCGAAAGACGCCTGATCAGTTCTTCTCGCTCCTCGGGCTGGACGAATGTACGGTCGATCACCACTGCGGGAACCATTCGGCTTGTAGCCAGCAAGACTCCGTTGCGGTCGTAGATGTCTCCTCTCGGCGCGTAGCTCGTCTGCTGGATCCATGTCTGTTCCTCGGTCGCCAGTGCAATTGCTGGGCCTTCGGCAACCTGGACAAACCACAAGCGGAGGCCCACAACCGAGAACATGGCGACAAACACAATCCCGAGGATGCTGAGTCTGACGGCAAATTTCACGAGAAACGCAACGCGGCTGTATCGCCGTCAACGAGCCTGACGAATAGAGGGCCGAACAGACCGGCGAGGATCAGGTTGGCCAACGGCACAACGAGCACTCGACTTGCCACGTTGGCACCCAAGAGGCTGGTCTGTCCGAAAAGGGTCCCGATGAGAACGAGGAGAGCAACCCCGATGAAAGTGATTATCCCCGCCCACAACGCCACCGCGAATCGAAAATTCTCGGCGCGCTCCTTGGTCCGCAACGCGACGTAGGCGACCGTTGTGAAAACGATCGCTCGAAGCCCGAGCAGGGACGACCCGAGGAGGTCGACGAGCAAACCCGACAGAAATGCAGTCCCGAGTATGACCTCGGGCCGAATTCGAGTAAGGGCGAGAAGAATCACCACCAACATCACCAAGTCGGGAACTATGAAGCGGATCCGACCGAACAGGGTGGTTTGGGTCACAACGGCAAAGAGGAGAATCGTCACGACGATGAGGCGCTTGGGGATCCTCGTCAGCCACCCCCTTCACTCGTCGTTGTAGTCGCGGTCTCTGTTGTGGTTGTAGTCGTCTCGGATGGGATGGTCGCATCGCTGCTCGCTGTGATGGGATCCGGTGGCCATGCCAGGACAACGACTAGTCGCAGTGTGTCGGGATGCACAAACAGATCCACCGTCGCGGTCAACACATCGATCGACGGCGCTGCATCTTCGGTGACCACACCAACCGGCAGGCCAGCAGGAAAGCTGGCTGAAACGGCCGAGGTGAGAACGCGGTCGCCTACCAGCACGGGTGCGCGAGCGTCGAGAATCTCCAGCCTCATCTCGTCCGTTGCCACCTGTGACAGAAGAGAGCCGATCTGATCTCCCACTATCACTGTCAAGGCTTGACGATCTGCTGTGATGGGAACGATCGTTGCGCTGCCAGGGGTGACGCTCTTCACAACCCCAACGACATACCCATTGGTGTCGACCACAGGCTGACCGACGACGACGCCATCGGAGGTCCCCTTGTCGATGATCAAGGCGGCATCGAAGGCATCCGGTCTGCCGATCACATTGGCGACAGTACGACCGATCTCATCACCGGCAGCCTCCATTCCATAAAGCTGCTCGAAGTGCTCGAGTCGCGCCAGTTGGTCCTGGACTCCGACCAGCGAAGCCTCGGCGTCGGCGAGTTGACGTCTGAGAGCGATGTTCTCCTCACGGAGATTGGAAAGGTTCGACAGCGAGTCGACCACGTCGGCAACCGGGTTCACTGCATAGGAAGCCGCCTTCTGGACCGGAGCGATAATCGTTTGGGTGCCTGTCCGAAGCACGCCGACTACTCCACCACCCTGAAGTCGAACATCGAATGTCATCAAGAGCACACCAAAGATGATCAGGGTCACCAGTAGCGGGAGAAGGTGGCCCCGGGAATCTCTATTCACCATAGAAGAGACGGTGGTAGGGGATCATGGCCTGGCCGACGACGCCAGCACCGAGTGCAGTGTGTCGAAATCCTCCAGACACTTCCCCGAGCCAAGCACCACCGACTGCAGCGGTCTGGCTGGAGTCACAATGGGCATCCCCGTCTCGTGGGCCAGACGATAGTCTATCCCGACTAAAAGTGCTCCTCCTCCAGTAAGCACAATTCCACGCTCGACGATATCTGCCGCCAGCTCAGGAGGCGTCTTGTCGAGTGTGTATTTGACTGCGTCCACCAAGGCCTGGGTGGGTTCCTCAATGGCCTCCCTGATCTCAGGGCTGGACAGAAGGATCGTCTTGGGGAGACCTGTCACCAGGTCGCGACCCCTGACTTCAGCCGAAGGCTCATCGGCGTGTGGCCATGCCGAGCCAACTGCGAGTTTGAGCTGCTCGGCCGTCCTCTCTCCTATGAGGACGTTGTGCTCCTTCTTGATCCAGTCGATGATCGCCACGTCCATTTCGTCACCGCCTACCCGGATCGACCGAGATACGACGATCCCACCCAGTGAAATGACCGCAACCTCTGTGGTTCCACCACCGATGTCGACGATCATCGAACCGGACGGTTCACCAATAGGGAGCCCCGCCCCAATGGCAGCAGCCATCGGTTCTTCGATGGTGTACGCCCGACGAGCACCCGCGTGGTAAGCCGCCTCCTCGACGGCACGACGCTCGACAGGCGTGATCCCGGACGGGACACAGACGACTATTCGGGGACGGGCCCACCTGCGCTTGTGCACTTTCTGGATGAAGTAGCGCAGCATCTTCTCGGTGATGTCGAAGTCGGCGATAACACCATCACGAAGAGGACGAATTGCTGTGATGTGGGCCGGGGTCCGACCGATCATCCGCTTGGCCTCCATACCGACGGCTAGAGCCTTGTTGTTTTGGGAGTTGATGGCGACCACAGACGGCTCATTGAGGACGATGCCGCCGCCCCGCACATAGACGAGCGTGTTGGCAGTACCAAGGTCAATGGCCATGTCCGTGCCAGCAAAAGAAAAAAGGGTTTCAGCCATAGCTAGGGAATCTCCCGGGGCAGACTCCGGAATTGTAGGTGCGCTCCCCGACTTGTGCCATAGACAGTCACAAGCGTGACTCAGCCAAAGAAGATCTCCAACTCCCGAGCAGCACTCTCCGGGCTGTCCGATCCATGCACCAGGTTGTTGGTCACCACGATTCCGTAGTCGCCTCTGATCGTTCCCGGAGCGGCCTCTTTGGGGTCGGTGGCGCCCATCAGTGTACGGCAGACCGAGATCGCCGACTCTCCCGACCACTCCATGGCAATCACCGGGCCGGAAGAGATGAACTGAACCAACTCGGCGTAGAAGGGCATCTCCACGTGCTCGGCATAGAGACGGCTAGCGAGTCCCTCGTCAATGGTGAGCTTGCGAATCTTCTCGAGGTTCATGCCCTTGTCCTCGAACCGCGAGATGATCTCGCCCACCAGACCACGCTCGACCGCGTCGGGCTTGATCATTGTGAAGGTGTGTTCAACTGACATACGGCAACAACGCTATCCGAGCGGGCCCATTTGGGCGAAGTCAGCCTTTGAGAAGATCCCTTACCGCTCCGACGAGGTAAAGGGATCCGGTCACCAGAACAGCTCCGTCCCCGCCAGCCTCCGCACGGGCCATGTCCAGTGCATCTTCGACGGTCTCGCCGGCCAAAACGGGGATGTCGACCACCTTTGCTACGCGATCGGCCAACTTCAGGGGATCAACGGCTCGTTTGTCGTCGACGGCAGTGGTGATGACACCGTCAAGGACTGGCCCGAGCTGGTCGACCATCAACTCGACGTTCTTGTCCCCCATCACACCGAGCAGGAGCTGCCACCGGATCGTGGTGAACTCCTCACGAAGCGATTCCACGAGGGCCGAGATGCCGTCTGCGTTGTGGGCACCGTCAACCAGAACCAGCGGGGAACTGGACAGTGGTTCCATCCGCCCTGGCATCCTTGCCGAGGCAATCGCATCCCGGACGGCTTCGACGTCGAGCATGCCACCAAGCATTGCCTCGGCGGCGGCCACGGCCACGCTCAGATTGAAGAGCTGATATTTCCCGTGGAGAGGAAGGAATATGTCCTCGTAGTCCTCCTCGGCGCCATGAATTGTCGCCAGCCAACCGCCAACCCCTCGCTCGCTATCACCTAGCGAGTAATCGACTCCGAATCTCCGATGCTGGATTCCCAACTCACGACTCTTGCGATTGGTCTCATCAAGCGCTTGATCTGGCAGAGGACCGGTCACCAGTATCGACTTGGGGCCGACAATGGCCACCTTCTCTGCGGCGATCGAAGCAATATCCTCGCCGAGGTACTCGGTGTGGTCGACGCCAATAGAGGTCACGACGCACACCTCGGCATCGACGACATTGGTTGCATCGAGCCGTCCGCCCAACCCGACCTCGAGGACGGCTGCATTCACCGCCTGGTCGGCGAAAAAGGCGAAGGCGCTGGCTGTGGCCAATTCGAAATAGGTGTTGGGTTCGGCCCCTCGCTCCTCCCGAAGGTCGGCAAAGGCTGCGACGTCCGACATGGCCAGTGCGAACTCATCGGCAGTTGCGAACCTGCCGTTGATGGCAAGTCGCTCCTCGACCTTCTGGAGATGCGGTGAAGTGTGGGTGCCAGTGGTCAGACCATGAGCAACCAGGATCAGCGTGGCGAAACGTGAGGTCGAAGTCTTCCCGTTGGTCCCGGCGACATGGATGATGGGGTAACCGTCATCGGGTCTGCCCATGTGGTCCAGGAGATCGTTCATTCGACCCAGACCGGGCTTGCCCCCGAGATTTATGTGACGATCGAGATATGCAACAGCTTGTTGGTAGTCCATGAGAGAGCCCCGGGGAGGTTAATCCCGGGGCTCTCGGCTGTTCTACGGATGGGCCGGTGGTCCACGACCCGTATCCGATTGTTTACCTAGGCCTACTCGTCGGTTTCCCCACGAAATACCCGCGTCCCAACAAGGGCCAGGGCACCGGAGCCCACCAGCAGGAGAGCGAGAAGCCCTGTTGTTCCGTTCTCAAAGCCGGTGAACGGCAAC
>Ga0209980_10000446_pt1 | contig 22173 bp, 22 predicted proteins | sample CR02metaG_FD_183611 | JGI IMG/M metagenome (GOLD analysis project Ga0209980, IMG submission 183611) | Deep subsurface microbial communities from Mariana Trench to uncover new lineages of life (NeLLi) - CR02 metaG (SPAdes) (version 2) | ecosystem: Environmental > Aquatic > Marine > Ocean trench...
GTCTGTCGACTGCAAAAGAATGTTGGCCCGATTGATCTCCACTGTGCGGGCACCGATGCCTTTGACCAGCGTCAGGTCGTCGATCGACTTGAAGGGCCCGTGGGCCTTCCGATAATCGACGATTGCCGCCGCTTTCGAGAGTCCGACGCCCTGCAGTTCCGCCGAAATGGTCTCGGCATCCGCAGTATTGACGTTGACCGGGCCTGCGATGGCGACGAGCGGCCAGATCAGTGTACAAAGGGTGAGATAAAAAACGCGTTTTAATGATTTCATTTTTGGCTCCTTCCTGTGAGTGCTTTGATTATTCCGGCCGTGCCTTACCGATTACTTACGGCCACAGGTCTGGAGCTTAGCCAGCAATGTCGATGCCGGCCCCCATCAAATTTTGGGAATTCGAAAGGAAATGTCTTTTTTTGGTTCTTCAGCGGCTATCTGGGCTTCGCTGCAGCAGCGAGTCGAACGGTACACGCCCGAACGGCCGTTGTGTTTCCCAGTCTTTGCAGCTCGGGCATTGCCACAAGAGCTTGCGGCTCGAGAAGCCACACTCTTTGCATTGATACCGCGGCGTGGATTCTGCCAGTTTGCTAAGCGCTGATCGGATCTTGCTTAATGCCGCCGCTCTGTCTTCCCCACCATTTTGCATGTGTTGCAGATCGATGAACTCTCCTAACGTTGGCTCATTGAGCATGTATCCCTCTACGCATTCGTCGATGATGCCGATACCGCCGATGTTATTGACGATCGCTGTGTAAGCGACATCAGTTCTCATTTCCGGATTCTTATTGAGCATTGATTTCAGGGCACGTTCAAGTTCACGAATCGAACCCTCGCGTTCATGTATCTCCACGAGTTTAGGCAATGCTTCCGTAATGAGATAGTTGTGCTCGTTGAGAACGCGGTGAAAAAGGCGCAACGCGGTTCTTGTATCGTTAGAGTCGCGGGCAATTTCTGCTCGGGTTAATGCTCCCCTGAGAGTCCTGGGACGCCCCGACTGGGACTTCTTAACGAACTGCCGTGCCGCCGCATAGTCGTTCTCGGACGCAGCCTGCTCTGCCAACTCACAATAATAGTGCGCGATCTCCAATTCCAGCGAGTTTCCACTCAGGGTTTCAAGCTGCTGACTGGCATCGATCGCCTTTTGCCACTCGTGCTCCTGCTCGTATATCCCGCACAACTGCTCCAGCGCGTCCACCTGGTGTCGGGAGCCCTCTGCCAGGCGCATAAAGAGATTCTCCGCGCGGTCGAGCAGGCCGGCTTTCAGATAGTCCTTTGCGAGCGAGAATAGCGCCTGATCGCGCTGCTCGGCAGCGATATCCGGCCGTGCGATGATGTTTTGATGAATTCGTATCGCCCGGTCGACCTCACCGCGGCGGCGAAAAAGGTTGCCAAGTGCGAAGTGCGTTTCGATCGTTTTGTTGTCGACCCGAACCATCTTGAGAAAGTGCTCAAGAGCCTGGTCGGTCTGCTCGTTCAAAAGAAAATTGAGACCTTTTAGATAGTCGATGTTTAATGGCGGTGGCGGATCGTCTTCTTCGTCGCGTTCACTGAAACGACCCAGCGCCCAGCCCGCGGCCGCGAGCAGCAAGAAAAGTCCTGCGAGCAGAAAAGTCGATTCAGTCGGCATCGGTAAGTGGCAGGTTTCTCAGGCTGTGGGCTTCGGATTCCGACAAGCGCAGCGCTTTGCGTAATTGCCGCCGTTCGTTGACCATCCGGGCAGCGAAGATCGCCGTGCACAATAAACCGAACAGCCATCCCATGACGAAAGTCATGGTAAATGCGAGCGGAATAGACGACTGAACTGTGCCAAAAGCCAGATCGACCTCAACCAGCCCGGGATTCAGTCTCGTAAAGACAAGCATGACCACCAGTATGATCAGAAACAGAACCAATACCGCTATTCTTTTGAGCATGCGCCCACTCCCATGCTGCCACGGCATATCGCCTGCTGGCAGAAAATTCGGTTTGACCGGGAATATGGTAACCGGATGGCCGAAAAAGGCCACCCGCACGGCCTGCCTCGAATGGGCTTATCAGCTCTTTATCGGGAAATCGCGACTGGCGTTGACCCGCTCACGCAGGTCCTTGCCAGGCTTGAAATGCGGAACATACTTGCCGGAAAGCGCTACAGCCTCCCCTGTCTTCGGATTACGCCCTATCCGCGGCGGCCGGAAGTGCAGCGAAAAACTCCCGAAGCCCCGAATTTCGATGCGCCCGCCCGTGGCCAGGGAATCGCTCATAATATCCAGTAGGTGTTTGACCGCCAGTTCGACATCTTTAGTCGGCAAGTGCTTTTGCTTTCTTGCGATCATTTCGATGAGTTCTGCTTTTGTCATAGTACGCTTCGCTTATTGTTTCAGTTGTTTTTCCGCGTAAGCTGCCGATTATAAAAGAAATATAGCCCGGACTGGTGGTCCAGGCTACCTTTTTTTACGATTTCGTACCACCCGACATCTTTTCCTTCAGAAGTTCCCCAAGCGTCGTACCGGTAGTACCGGCTGCAACTTCCGATTTGTAGCTGCTGACGGCCTCTGCTTCCTCATGGACTTCCTTGGCCTTGATCGACAAAGCCACACTACGGTTTTTCCGGTCGACATTGGTGAACTTGGCTTCGATCTCGTCACCAACTTTGATCATCATTCGCGCGTCCTCGACCCGTCCGCGAGCAAGTTCGGAGGCGCGCAGGGTTCCAGTAACGCCATCGCCGAGATCGATCACGGCACCGCGTACATCCACTTCAGTAACGACGCCCTTGACGAGGCTGTTTTTCGGATGCTCGGCAAGCCAGGCTGAAAACGGGTCCTTGTCGAGCTGCTTGATGCCGAGCGAGATTCGCTCGCGCTCACAATCAATGGCCAGGACGGCCGCTTCGATTTCCTGACCTTTCTTATAATTGCGAACGGCCTCCTCACCAGGCGCATCCCATGAAATGTCAGAAAGATGAACGAGACCATCAATGCCGCCTTCGAGACCGATGAAGATACCGAAGTCCGTAATCGATTTGATTTGACCGGTCACCTTGTCGCCGCGATTGACCGAAGCTGAGAACTCAGCCCATGGATTCGTTTGACACTGTTTGATACCCAACGAAATCCGCCGGCGATCTTCATCGATCTCGATGACCAAAACCTCGACTTCCTCGCCCACCTGTACGACCCGTGATGGATTGACGTTCTTGTTTGTCCAATCCATTTCCGAGACGTGTACGAGGCCTTCGACACCCTCTTCGATTTCAACGAAGCAGCCATAATCGGCAACATTCGTGACCTTGCCGAAAAGCCGGGTGTTCGGCGGATAACGGCGTCCCAGATCGTGCCATGGGTCATCGCCGAGCTGCTTGATGCCAAGCGACACGCGTTGACGTTCACGATCGAACTTCAGAATCTTGACTTCGATTTCGTCGCCGACATTTACCACGTCGGACGGGTGCTTGACGCGCTTCCACGCCATGTCCGTGATGTGCAACAAACCATCGATACCGCCGAGGTCGACGAACGCACCGTAATCGGTCAGATTCTTGACGATGCCTTTAGCGGTACTGCCCTCGTGCAGACTCTCGAGCAGCGCTTCACGTTCGGCGCTGTATTCCTGTTCAACGACGGCACGTCTGGACACCACTACATTGTTGCGGTGCTGATCCAGCTTGATGACTTTGAACTCAAGGCTCTTACCTTCCAGGTATGCCGGATCGCGTACCGGCCGGACGTCCACGAGCGAACCCGGCAAAAACGCCCTCACACTTTCAATCTCAACGGTGAATCCGCCTTTGACGCGGCCATTGATAACGCCCTGCACGACTTCACCATTCTCGAAGGCTTTTTCAAGCTCGATCCAGGTGCGTGCGCGGATCGCTTTTTCCCGCGAAAGGCGGGTTTCCCCGAAACCGTCCTCAACGGCGTCGAGTGCTACCTCTATCTCGTCACCTATCGAGATGTCGGTTTCACCTTTCTCGTCCTGAAATTGCACGATTGGGATAATGGCCTCAGACTTGAGGCCGGCGGTGACAATTACGACATCGTCGTTAACTGCGACAACGGTGCCGATGATAATGGTACCTGGCTTTATTTGTTGACTAGCAAATGTTTCTTCAAATAATTCAGCAAAACTTTCAGACATTAGATTAAACCAAAGAACCGAGTGACCGATTCTCAACCCAAGCGCCTTACCGCATCCATCGGCAGACGGTTACCAATAATAAAAATCGGACTACCTTGTCCGATTCGCACGAAATCTCTAATTTCCTTTTTCGAGTTCTGCCACCCAGTCCAATACAGTCTGGGTGACCTCGTCGATCGACTGCCCACTGGAATCCAGTAATCTGGCATCCGCGGCAGGCCTTAACGGGGCTACCGTTCGCTCGGAATCCCGCCGGTCACGATCTTCGATGTCCCGCGAAAGGGCCGGAAGGCTAACATCAATACCTTTGTCTTTCAACTGCTTATGACGCCTTTTCGCCCGTTCTTCGGCACTGGCTGTCAAATAAACTTTGAGGAAAGCATTGGGGAAAACCGTACTCCCCATATCCCTGCCGTCGGCGACCAAACCTGGTTTCTTCCGAAAACTTCTCTGTATCTCGAGCAGCGCCGCTCGAACGCCGGAGAATGAGGCTACTGCGGATGCCACCCGCCCGCACTCCTCGCTCCGGATGTCGCTGGTCACGTCTTCTCCATCCAGGAAAATACGTTCATTGCCGCTTTGATCGGTCTCGAATTCGACAGACAGGTCGCTGGCCAGTGCCGCCAGATCTTCTTCCTCAGTTTCGGCCACACCTCTCTTGACGGAAGCCAGAGCGACCAGCCGATACAGTGCGCCGCTATCGAGCAGGTGCCAACCGAGCGAGGTGGCAATCCGGCGGGCAATCGTGCCCTTACCCGAACCGACAGGGCCATCAATCGCCACGACAGGCGTCTTCGGGTCCTGGGCCCCGGCAGTCATTTTCGGTCCGCTCGCTGCGTGCTCAAGTTAGCTCCCAGAGAGCCCAGGACAGCGGTGAAACCCGGAAACGAGGTATCGACCGCATTGGTATTACGTACCCGGAGAGCGGCTTTCGCGACCGTTGCCGCGACGGCGAAGGCCATCGCAACCCTATGATCCCCGTAGCTATCGACAGTCCCGCCGGCCAGTTCGCCGCCGTGGATCTCTGCGCCATCTTCGGACTCATCGATATTGATACCCATCTGTCGTAATCCCTCCGCCATTACAGTGATACGATCACTTTCCTTAACACGCAGCTCTCCAATTCCTGAAAATCGCGTGGTTCCTTTTGCTACCGCAGCCGCAACAAACAGCACAGGAAACTCGTCGATTGCAAGCGATACCAGTGACGAATCGACAGCAATGCCATGCAGCGCAGACGACCGTACGCGAATATCGGCGACCGGCTCCTGACTCATGAGTTGTGGACTCTCGACACTGATGTCACCGCCCATTTCTCTTAATATTTCTATGGCTCCGGTGCGAGTCGGATTGACGCCGACACTGCGTATCACTATTTCGGCGTCCTTGGCAATCAGCGCTGCCAGTATCAGGAATGCCGCAGATGAAAGATCACCGGGCACCTTTATTATCGTTGCGTTGAGCTGCCCTGTTGCCTGAATCCTGATGCGGCCGTCGCCACTCTCGATAGTGGCTCCCATCAACTTCAACATTCGTTCGGTATGGTCTCGCGTGACGGCTGGTTCTATAACAACCGTCTCGCCTTTCGCGTACAGACCGGCGAGCAGGATTGCGGATTTGACCTGCGCACTCGCGACCGGCAGCGAATAGTGGATACCGACCAGCTTGTGGCCACCATGAACAAGGAGGGGCGGCCTGCCATTATCGCTATCGATACTCGCCCCCATCAGAGACAGCGGCTCAATGATCCTTTGCATCGGGCGCTCGCTAAGAGATTTATCGCCGCTGAGCGTACTGTCGAACCGTTGCCCGCAAAGCAGGCCTGCGAACAGTCGCATGCCTGTGCCGGAATTGCCGAAATCCAGTGATTCCCCAGGCTCACCAAGTCCACTCATGCCGACACCGTCGACTCGGACCGTCCCACCGACGACGTGATCGATGGAAACGCCGAGACTGCGCAGTGCCGCAAGCGTGCTAAGACAATCTTCTCCTGCCAGGAATCCCTCGATTTCGGTCTGCCCGTTGGCGATCGCGCCCAATATCAGCGCGCGGTGAGAAATCGACTTGTCGCCGGGTACGCAGACTGTGCCGCCTGTCAAAGCAGTGGGTTGGATAACATAGTCCAAAGGGCAGACCCGCTGCGAGTCAACTAATCGCTGTCGGGTACGCGCCCAGCACCCGAAACAACGAGCTGCGTTTTTCGAGTTCCTCGAGAGCCTCCGCCAGTGGTGATTCTTCGGCATGACCTTCCAGGTCAATAAAGAATACGTAGTCCCAGTTCTTACGCCTGGAAGGGCGGGATTCGATGCGAGTCATACTCACGTTGTGAGTCGCCAATGGTTGCAATAATGTGTGCAAGACACCGGCCCCCTCGGTGTGACTTGCGGACACAAGAATCGTGGTCTTGTCCTGCCCGCTCGCCGAGAGCAACTCACGTCCAACAACGAGGAAGCGTGTCGCATTGTCGGCGCGATCTTCGATGTTGTTGACCAGGATTTTGAGGTCGTAGACCTCGGCCGCGGCGTCGCTGCCTATCGCGGCTGTACCGCCTTCGTCCCTCGCACGCCTTGCGCCGGCTGCGTTACTGCTTGCGCCGATCAGCTCGACATGGGGCAAGTATTCCCTTAGCCATCCCCTGCACTGCGCCAGCGCCTGCTCGTGAGCACAGATGCGTTCGATCGACTCAAGCGAAGCCATCCGGCCAAGCAAATGTTGTTCGATGCGCAACTCGACTTCGCCACCGATTTTGAGCGGCGAGGTCAGGAACATGTCGAGCGTGTTATTGACGGTTCCCTCGCTCGAGTTCTCGATCGGCACAACACCGAAATCCGCAGCACCACTTTCGACTTCCTGAAACACTTCATCGATCGTGGCAAATGGCAGGGCCCTGACGGAATGACCGAAGTGCTTGTAAACCGCAGCCTGCGTAAATGTTCCCTCCGGTCCCAGGAATCCAATCTTCAGCGGCTCCTGTTGCGCGAGGCAGGCCGACATGATCTCGCGAAACAGGCGCAGCATTTCCTCATTACTCAAGGGTCCTTCATTGCGTTCGAGCACGCTGCGCAATACTTCCGCTTCCCTTTCAGGTCGGTAATAGTCGACAGCTGCGGCCATCTTTCCTTTCGAAATGCCGATTTGCTGCGCAAATCTCGCGCGTTCGCTGATCAGCGCCTGAATCTGCCGGTCGACCTCGTCAATGCGCTGGCGCACATCCGAGATATCAAATTCCGGGGCTTTTTGTTTGCGCGCCTTCACCATATGTCCTGCCTGAAATTCCGCCGTGTCATCCGTGCCGCCTCAGGATAAAGGCTTACCGAGATTTCGCAATGCCAGAACACCGTCGATCCGCTGCAATGCGTCCAATGTCTTGTCCGGAACCGCGCCATCGAGATCTACCACCGTATAGGCGAGTTCACCCAGGGATTTGTTCAATAGGTCCTCGATGTTGAGACCTGCTTTCGCCAGGCAGGTCGAAATCTGACCAACCATGTTGGGTACATTCGCGTTGGCAATCGTGATTCGCCAGCCATCCGATCTCGGCAGGATGGCCTCCGGAAAGTTCACTGAATGCCGGATATTTCCGTTTTCGAGATAGTCTTTGACGTTCTCGGCGACCATGATCGCGCAGTTCTCCTCCGCCTCCACGGTCGACGCCCCGAGATGAGGCAGCGCAATCACCTTTGGGTGCGAGATAAGTTCGGCAGTCGGGAAGTCGCAGACGTAGGAGCGCAGATGACCGTTGTCAAGTGACGCGAGTACAGCCTCATTGTCAACGACACCGCCTCTCGCGAAGTTGATAAGCACGCCGCCCTGTCGCATGAGCGCAAGCCTGTCGCGATTGACCAGCCCGTGCGTGCCGTTCACGAGAGGCACGTGCATTGAGACAACATCGGATAACTTGAACAGGTGGTCCAGCGTTTCCGTTTGGTCGACACCGGATGACAATTGCCAGGCGCGCCGAACCGTGATCTGCGGATCAAAACCGGCCACTTTCATGCCCAGCGTGAGTGCAGCATTGGCGACTTCGACGCCGACAGCGCCGAGGCCGATTACGCCAAACGTGCGGCCTGGGAGTTCGAAGCCAACGAACTGTTTCTTGCCGGCCTCAATCTTTTTATCCAGATCATTGCCGGCGTCCTGCAGGTCCTGGACATATTTCCATGCGGGACAGATATTTCTCGCCGCGAGCAACAAGCCGGCAATGGCCAGTTCTTTGACTGCGTTCGCATTGGCGCCCGGCGCATTGAACACCGGAATGCCTCGCTCACTCAGCTTTTCGATCGGGATATTGTTCACCCCCACGCCCGCACGGCCGATCGCGGCAACGGATTCAGGAATATCCATGTCATGCATGTCATGTGAGCGCAAAATAATTGCATCCGGATGCGTGATTTCCGAAGCAACTTCGTATTGCTTGCGTGGCAGACGCCGCAAGCCGGCGACCGCGATATTGTTCAATGTGAGGATCTTGTACATCAGATATTCTTGGGGCTTGCGGGTTAACAAGTATGCGGCGCATACCTACCCGTTCGCTTTTTCAAACTCCTGCATAAAACCGATCAAAGCGTCGACACCGTCTTCCGTCATCGCGTTATAGATGGATGCCCGCATGCCGCCAACCGAGCGGTGACCTTTCAGATTCATCAGGCCCGCAGACTCCGATTCGCCCAGAAATTTTGCGTCCAGGCCCGAGTCCCGCAGGACAAATGGTACATTCATCCAAGAGCGGCAGTTTGCCTGCACCGGATTGCTATAGAAATCAGAGTCGTCGATTACCTTGTACAGCTTCGTGGCCTTTCTTTCGTTGATTTCGGCGACTGCCGCAATCCCGCCCCGCGCCTTGAGGTGCTCGAACACCAGACCAGCGGCATACCAGGCGAATGTCGGCGGCGTATTCGTCATCGAACCGGAGTCCGCAAACGCCTTGTAGGTCAAGAGTGTCGGGGCATCTGCCCGTTGCCGGTCCAGCAGATCATTGCGCACGATGACGAGCGTGATACCTGCCGGACCGATGTTTTTTTGTGCGCCGGCATAAATGACGCCGAAACGACTCACATCAATAGGCCGGGACAGGATCGTGCTCGACATGTCCGCAACCAGCGGCACCCCGCCCGATTCCGGAATGAAGTGAAATTCCACGCCACCTATCGTTTCGTTCGGCGTGTAGTGCAGATATGCCGCGTTTGCGGTCCTCTGCCACTCGTGTTCCGGAGGAATATGGCAGAAATTGGTGTCGCTGCTGTCCGCCGCAATATTGACGTCGCAAAATCTCGATGCCTCTGCAATTGCTTTCCTGGACCAGCTGCCTGTCTGCACGTAGTCAACCGTGTCGCCGACCCGTGTGAGATTCAGCGGTGCCATTGCAAACTGCAGTGTCGCGCCGCCCTGCAGGAACAACACGCTGTAATCGTCAGGAATTGCCAGCAGATCGCGCACGTCTTGCTCGGCTTTCTCAGCGACAGCCATGAAAGCCTTGCCGCGGTGACTGACCTCCATAACGGACATGCCACTGCCGTTCCAGTCTGGAATGTCTTCGCGAATCCTCTCAAGGACTTCGAGTGGCAGTACGGCGGGGCCGGCGCTGAAATTGTAGACGCGAGACATGACGCTGGGATTCTTGTCCTGGGGCGAAATTCGGGTGCTGGATACTTGAGGGGCGCGCAGTATTAAATCGTTGATTGTGACGAATTTTTTACTCGTCTTCATCCTCTATTGATTCTATGCGTGCCAAACCAACCAGACGTTGGCCCGATTGCACACGGATTAATCTGACCCCCTGAGTATTACGGCCAATGATCGAGATTTCGCTGACCGGTGTGCGCACCAACGTTCCGCTGGAACTGATCAGCATGATCTCGTCGTCCTCCCGGACCTGAAGTGCGCCAACCGTCCTTCCGTTTCTTGCGGATGTCTGGATCGCTATCACGCCCTGGCCGCCGCGGCCCTGTATTGGAAACTCATCGACGGCCGTGCGCTTGCCGTAGCCGTTTGCAGTCGCGGACAGTAACAATCCATCACCAACAACACACAAAGCAATCACTTCATGCCCAGGGGCCAGTCTTATTCCGCGGACGCCAGCAGCACCACGACCCATTGGCCGCACGTCTTCTTCCTTGAAGCGAATCGCCTTGCCGCTGCTGGCGACAAGAATGATCTCTCTTTTGCCATCGGTAATGGCCACATCGACGAGTCGATCGTCGCTCCTAAGGTCGATGGCGATGATGCCGCTTGCGCGCGGGCGTGAAAACAGGCTCAACGGTGTCTTCTTGACCGTACCGTGACTGGTCGCCATAAACACAAAGTCGCTTACATTAAACTCCTTCGTTGGCAACACGGCATTGATTCTTTCGTCTTCCTCGAGCGGCAACAGATTGACGATTGGCTTGCCGCGCGAACCGCGGCTTGCCTGCGGAACCTGATATACCTTGAGCCAGTACATTTTCCCGCGGCTCGAAAAACACAACAGCGTGTCGTGCGTGTTTGCCACAAACAGCTTGTCGATGAAGTCCTCATCCTTGACTTTGGTCGCGGAACGGCCGCGGCCACCACGCCGCTGCGCCTGGTAGGCGCCGACCGGCTGGGCCTTCGCGTAGCCGCCATGAGAAAGCGTAACGACGACCTCTTCCCGTGGAATCAGATCCTCATCGCTCAGATCGGTATGGTCTTTTATGATTTCGGTGCGACGCTCATCACCAAATGCATCACGGATTTCCATGAGCTCCGCACGGATCACCCTGAGCAGCTCATCAGGGTCAGCAAGTATGTCTGAAAATTCTTTAATTTTAGCTAATATCTCTTTGTATTCATTTAGTATTTTTTCCTGTTCCAGGCCAGTCAGGCGGTGCAGGCGAAGATCCAGAATTGCCTGTGCCTGGATCGCTGACAGGCGATACTCACCGTCAATCACGCCGTAACCGTCCTCGAGCGAATCGGGCCGGGTGTCAGTCTTTCCGGCTCTCTTGACCATGTCGGTGACGGCACCCGGCGGCCAGCTCCTGGCCATCAGGCCGACTTTCGCCTCTGCCGGAGATGCCGAAGCCTTGATCAAATTGATGACTTCGTCGATGTTGGCGAGTGCGACGGACTGTCCTTCGAGAACATGCGCCCTGTCCCGAGCCTTTCGCAGGTCGAATACTGTTCGCCTTGTGACAACCTCCCGGCGATGTGTGAGGAAAGCCTCCAGAACCTGCTTCAGGTTCATGAGCTTTGGCTGCCCCTCCTGCAACGCCACCATGTTGATGCCGAACACACTCTGCAGTGGCGTGTGCTTGTAAAGGTTGTTGAGCACGACGTCCGTTATTTCGCCACGCCGTAACTCGATGACAATTCGCATGCCATCCTTGTCAGACTCATCGCGGAGTTCGCTGATGCCTTCGATGCGTTTTTCGCGGACCAGATCGGCTATCTTTTCGATCAGGCGGGCTTTGTTCACCTGGTAGGGCAGTTCCGTGATCACGATCGCCTCGCGCCCCCCTTTGTCGAGTGGCTCGATGCTGGCGCGCGCGCGGACAAACACGCGACCTCGCCCCGTTCGATAAGCTGAATTAATGCCTTGCGCACCGTTGATGATGCCCGCTGTCGGAAAATCCGGGCCCGGAACATGTTCCATGAGCTCGGCGATGTCGATGGACGGCTTGTCGATCAGGGCGAGGCTGGCGTCCACAATCTCGTTCAGATTGTGTGGCGGAATATTTGTTGCCATGCCGACGGCGATACCGGACGAACCGTTGACGAGCAGATTGGGCACTCGTGTCGGCATCACGGTCGGCTCGCTCTCGGAGCCATCGTAATTCTCGACGAAATCAACCGTTTCTTTGTCGATGTCCGCCAGGATCTCGTGTGCGATCCGCGACATCCTTACTTCGGTATAGCGCATTGCTGCCGGCGCATCGCCATCGACAGAACCGAAGTTGCCCTGCCCGTCGACCAGCATATAACGCATGGAAAATGGCTGGGCCATGCGGACAATCGTGTCGTAAACAGCAGCATCGCCGTGCGGATGGTACTTGCCGATCACGTCGCCGACGACGCGAGCCGACTTCTTGTAGGGTTTGTTGTAGTCGTTGCCGAGCTCGCGCATGGCATACAGCACGCGTCGATGTACCGGCTTCAAGCCATCGCGAACATCAGGCAGGGCTCGCCCGACGATGACGCTCATCGCGTAGTCGAGATAGGACTGCTGCATCTCCTCTTCGAGGCTTACAGACAGAATCTCCCCTGCAACTTCAACCATAGGTGTTCAACAAGTCGGAGCGGTTCCGTTCAAAGAGCGGAATCGTAATCATCAAATTCTGGGTACTGCGGAAATAATTCTTTATTTAGTCGGACGGGATTTCGGCGCTAAAATTAACGCCAATTCCGAACTGGAATAATACCACAGCAGCGCGAATCACAGCAGAGTTTGCGGCTCTTTTGGGGGTCTATATACTAGAGATCAACAAGACAGGCGAGATCCTGAACAATGACTGTTACGCAACACAATGTTGACGATGCCGAGATTTCAAGATTTGAGGCACTGGCTTCGCGGTGGTGGGATCCCGCCGGCGACTTTCGGCCGTTACACGAGATAAACCCGCTCAGGCTCGACTACATTCGGCAGCGGGCGACCCTGAAGGACAGCAGCGTTCTCGACATCGGTTGTGGTGGCGGAATCCTTGCGGAATCAATGGCGGTCAATGGCGCCAGAGTGACCGGTATCGATATGGCCGAAGGGACATTGGCGGTGGCACGCCTGCACCAGGCTGAATCCGGCACGAACGTCGATTACCACAAGACAACGGCGGAGTCGTTCGCCAGCGAGCACGCGAATGATTTCGATGTCGTTACCTGCCTCGAGATGTTGGAACACGTACCGGAGCCGATGAAGGTCGTGGCATCCTGCGCCGAGCTCGTAAGGCCGGGGGGCGATGTGTTTATTTCCACCATCAATCGCAACCCCAAATCATTCCTTTTCGCGATTGTTGGTGCCGAATACCTGTTACGCCTGTTACCGGCAGGCACACACCAATACGAAAAATTCATTCGCCCTTCCGAGCTAGAGGCCTGGGCTCGCCATGCAGGGCTCGAGTTAAGAGGCAGTATTGGCCTTCACTACAATCCTTTGACGCGCGAATATTCCCTTGGCGACAACCTCGATGTGAATTACCTGATGCACTTCCGGCGCCCCGACGACGGCTGACGATGGGTAAGGCCCTCGGCAAAATCGACGCAGTTCTGTTTGATCTGGACGGCACGCTGATTGATACGGCCCCGGACATGGTGGCCGTCCTGACGGAATTGCAGCAGGCGCACGGCCTCGAGCCGTTGCCCTATGAGACTGCGAGGGCAAACGTCTCAAACGGGGCCCTTGGCCTTATTCGGCTTGCTTTTCCGGACACAGCGGAGTCCGAGACCAACGCATTACATCGCGAGTATCTCGAGCGTTACCAAAGCTCGGTGTGCATCGAATCGCGAATTTTCCCGGACTTGCCGGAGCTGCTGGACGATCTTGACGGACAAGAATGCCCCTGGGGTATTGTCACGAACAAGCCTCAGAGGATGACCGATCCTTTGCTGGCCGCGCTAGGGCTGCCTGGCCGCTTGAGCTGCGCCATCAGTGGTGACACGCTTCCACAGCGCAAGCCCGACCCGGCACCGCTCTTGCTCGGCTGCAAGCAGACCGGCACGGTACCGCAGCGAACCGTTTATGTCGGTGATGCAGCGAGGGACATGCAGGCCGGACGTGCCGCCGGCATGATCACGATCGCGGCTGCCTACGGTTATATCCTCCCTGGCGAGAACCCGCACTCCTGGAACCCGGATGCAATCGCTTCCAATACGAAAGAACTCGCCAAAATGCTCCTGAAAGCGGTTAATCTGGAGGCCTGATGCCCGCTATCGAAATCGACCCCGTTTATCTGCAAATCGGCGTACCGGCACTGGCTCTGGGTCTTTTGCTGGGCGGTTTGCTTGCCTGGTTTATTGCCCGGAACCGCCGCCAGCAACTGCAGCAGTCCGTTGCCACCCTGGCAACCCGGATAAAAGACCAGGACGCCCTGCAGCGGGAACGCGACAGTGCATTCGAGGTCGCGACCGGCAGGCTCGCAACCGCCTTCTCGGAAGTGGCCAACCAGTCGCTCAAGTCCAATAGCGAGAATTTCCTCAGACTGGCAGAGCAAAACCTCGCGGCCCATCAGGAAAAAGCCAAGCGTGAACTCGGTGACCGGGAACAAGCGATCGAGAACCTCGTCAAACCCATACGCGAATCCTTGCAACAGTCCCAGCAACAGATTTCCGAGTTGGAAAAAGCCCGCAGCGAGGCATATGGCAGCATCAAGGCACAACTGGAATCGATGCAGAGCAGCCAGCAGTCGCTGGCACGGGAAACGCAGAATCTCGTCAAGGCGTTGCGGCGTCCGGAGGTGCGCGGCCGCTGGGGAGAAATAACCCTGCGCCGTCTCGTTGAACTTGCAGGCATGGTCGAGCACTGTGACTTTCAGGAGCAGGTGCACACGGTCGATGATGACAAGATAATCCGGCCGGATATGATTGTTCGCATGCCGGACCGGCGCGAGCTCGTGGTCGATGTGAAGACGCCGCTCGATGCCTATCTCGAAGCCGTCGAGGCACAAGATGATAGCCAACGCAAACTGGCGCTGAAGCGGCACGCCCGTAATGTCCGCGAGCATATTCGGAAGCTGGCCCGAAAAGCCTACTGGGACCAGTTCTCGCGAAGCCCGGAGTTCGTCATCCTTTTTATCCCCGGGGACCAGTTCCTAAGCGCGGCTCTGAGTGAGGATCCCGATTTGATCGAGACTGCGCTGTCTCAGCAAATCATTCTCGCCACGCCAACAAGTTTTGTGGCCCTGCTCAAGGCCGTTGCGTACAGCTGGCGACAAATATCTCTTGCCGAAAACGCCGAAGAAATCCGCAAACTTGCAGAAGGTCTATATGGCAGATTGACTGCTTTTGCCGGACACATGAACAAAATCGGCAAGCAATTGGCAAGCAGTGTCGAGCACTACAATCGAGCCGTCGGCTCGCTTGAACGAAAAGTGCTGCCCGGCGCGCGAAAATTTGTAGAGCTGGGAATTCGGCCAAAGAAGATACTCGAGCAGCTTGAGCCCCTGGAGGCGCTGCCACGAAAGATGGATGAAAGCCAAAAAGACGCCGAGGACGAGGTCGAAGCAGTTTCGATCGAAACCAGCGACAAGACCTTGCAAAAGAACTCCAAGACCGCGCACTAATCGGCAGCACCCGATTCCAGGAACCACAAGGATCGTCCGCTTGAGCTTCGACTCCAAGAATTACGAGTATCGTCCCGGCCTGCTTAAAAACCGGAACATTCTGATCACGGGTGCAAGCGACGGAATTGGCGAGGCACTCGCGCTGTGCACGGCGCAACTCGGCGCGACAGTCATCCTGCACGGCCGCAACATCAAGAAGCTGGAATCCGTTTATGACGAAATCCTGGCATTGGACGGTGTGGCCAGACCATCGATTGCACCGATGGACCTGGCAACTGCGGATAGCGATGCATACCGGTCACTTGTCGACAGCATTGCCAAGGAGTTCGGGCAGCTGGACGGGCTGGTGCACAACGCCGGAATTCTCGGTGAGAAGCTTTCGATTGAGCAATATGAAACGATCGAGTGGCAACGCGTCATGCATGTAAACGTGACCGCCGCGTTCGCCCTCACACAGGTCTGTCTGCCCCTCATCCGGCAAGCGAACGATCCGTCGATCATTTTCTCGAGCAGCGGCGTTGGCCGCCAGGGCCGCGCCTATTGGGGCGCCTATGCAGTCTCGAAGTTTGCCATCGAAGGTTTATCTCAGGTGCTGGCGGATGAAAATCGCCACACGAGACTGCGGGTGAACTGTATCAATCCGGGGCCTACACGGACGAAATTGCGATTGGCGGCCTATCCGGCAGAAAACCGGGATAAATTAAAGACGCCGGATGAGATTCTGCCCGTGTATATCTATTTGCTCGGTCCAGACAGTCAGGGCGTCACCGGGGAAAGCCTCGACGCACAGTAATAGTTTACTTCAAATATAGTTATTAACTATTTGTTTTAAAAATATTTATTGTCATCTGTTTTCGCCTCTCCTGCGCTTGCGCAACCTTGACGATCGCACCCGCATGCCCGCCGGGGGCTTGAGCCCGGCCGCCAGATAAAGGACGCGCACCTGCGCTGGCGTCAGCGCTTCATATTTGCCGCGGCGCAATGTCCGGGGCAATGCAATAGGACCGTAGCCAACGCGTATGAGTCGTGTGACGTCGTAACCGATTGCCGACCACATTCGCCGCACTTCCCGGTTTCGCCCCTCCTTCAGGCTAACGTTGAACCAGCGATTGGCCCCCTCGCCGCCGGCTGCCTCAATCTGCTCATAAGCCGCCTTACCGTCCTCGAGTTCGATGCCGCTGCGCAGCCTGGCCAGTTCCGCCGCGGACGGGCTGCCGTGCACTCTGACGGCGTAGCGCCGCAGCAATTCGGATGATGGATGCATCAATGCATTGGCCAGTTCACCATCTGTCGTAAACAGCAGCAAACCGGTCGTGGTCATGTCCAGTCTGCCGACAGCAATCCATCGCGATCCCTTAATCTTGGGCAAAGAGTCAAAAACCAGACGCCGGCCTTCAGGGTCAGAGCGACTGGTGATTTCGTCGGCTGGCTTATTGTAGATAAGGTGCCGGTGCATCTCGGCCGCCGCTCTGACAGTCAGTCGTCGGCCGTCCAGCGTGATGGATTCCGATCCGGTGACTTTGTCGCCCAATACGGCAATCCGGCCATCGATGCTAAGCCGGCTGGCCTGAATCCAGCCCTCGATTTCGCGGCGTGATCCATGACCTGCCGCCGCGAGCACTTTTTGAACGCGCTCGGGTATGACTTGCTTACCTCAGGTACCAGCCCGTGATGCGTCTACATCTTCTGTGTCGCCGGCATCAGCCTGTCCCGCCTCACCGCTTTCGCCCGCGGTCGGGTCGGGCCATTCGGTCGCAACGATCTCGTGGAAACCGGAATCGGCGATCGCTTCCGATACTTGCTCGACATCGATATCGTCGTCCGCACCCGCATCATCTTCGCTGTCCGGATAGAGCACCGGCAGATTCGCTACCTCTGCTGTCTCGACCGCTACCTCGTCCTCCTCGACGGCCGGCAGGTTGAGTTGCACTCGTAGTGTTTCCCAATCGGACAAGTCAGCGAGCGGCGGCAAGTCATCGAGCTTTTTCAAGCCGAAATAATCGAGAAATAGTTTCGTCGTGCCAAACATCGCCGGACGCCCTGGTACGTCGCGATGCCCAACGACCCGGATCCATTCACGCTCGAGGAGAGAACGAGTGATGTTGGTGCTGACCGATACACCGCGAATTTCCTCAATATCGCCGCGCGTTACGGGCTGACGATAGGCGATGAGCGCCAGAGTTTCGAAAAATGCGCGGGAATATCGCGGCGGCCGTTCCTCCCAGAGCTTTTGCAAGCGTTCTGCCATGCTGGCCTTGACCTGAATACGAAAACCGCTGGCAACTTCTTTGATCGTAATTCCCCGGTCTTCATACTCCTCCAGCAAAGTACTGATCACCTGTCTGATCTGCGATTTCTCGGGAGCCGAAGCATCATCGAAGAGGTTTTGCAATTGATCGATGCTGAGAGGCCTTCCGGCCGCCAGCAATGCAGACTCAATAAAGTGCTTGATCTCGGTTTCGTCCATCAATGATCGTTCTCTTTAGTTTCCGGATACCAAAAATGAACCGTTAGAAGTCGTCTTCGTCCGATACCAGGCGAACCGAAGACGCCGCTCTCACGTGCAAAGGCGCGTATGCCTCTGCCTGCACGACGTCGATTGTTGATTCACGGAGCAGTTCCAGAATGGCGACAAATGTGACAGCCACTCCCATGCGTCCTTCTTCCGGATCAAATAGCTCACCGAAGCTTGAAAATGTGTTTGTCTTTAATCGGGTCAGGATTTCGGACATTCGTTGACGCACCGACAGAGGATCCCGTAGCAGATGCAGGTTGGAAAACATCTGAGCACGCCTCAGTACGTCATGAAAAGACAGCAACAACTCTTTCAAGGTAACGTCCGGCAATTCAGTCACTACCTTGCGCTCCGGCGCCTCGACATCGGCCACAAATACGTCGCGCTCCAGCCTCGGCATCGTACTCAGGTCCTCCGCCGCCTTTTTGAAGCGTTCGTATTCCTGCAGTCGGCGAATCAGCTCCGCGCGGGGATCTTCCTCGTCCTCTTCTTCGTCTTCGGCCCGCGGCAGGAGCATGCGTGATTTGATCTCGGCAAGCATTGCCGCCATCAGCAGGTATTCACCGGCCAAATCGAGCTGCATCTCCTTCATAAGCTCGATGTATTCGACGTACTGCCGCGTTATTTCGGCAATGGGAATATCGAGCACATCGATGTTCTGACGGCGAATCAGGTAGAGCAGCAGGTCAAGTGGTCCTTCGAACGCTTCAAGGAATACCTGCAGCGCGTAGGGTGGAATATAAAGATCCTGCGGCAGCTGAGTAACGGGCTCGCCAGCTACGACCGCAAAGGGCATTTCCCCCTGGGCCGGCGCCATATCGCCGTCCGGCGGAGGCTTAGGCGCATCTTTGCTCGTAAGCACTTTGAGTTCAGGTTTCATCGGTTTCCCAGGCGAGGACGCCGCATTTTAGCGTAAATCGACCCACAAGCCGCTATTTGTTGCGCTACCGCAGCGAGCTGACGTCGCCTCGTCCCACACGCAGGATTTCCACTGAGCCCCCGGACAAATCGATCACGCTTGTCGGTTCGATACCAGTCGGGCCGCCGTCAATGATCAACTCGATCTGATGCCCTATACGTTCCTCGATTTCCGCCGCGGTGGTGAGTGGCCGGTCGTCCCCAGGCAGTGTCAGCGTCGAGCTCATGATCGGCTCTCCGAGAGCATCCAGCATCGCATGCACGATTGGATGGTCGGGCACACGCAGTCCGATTGTCCGTCTCCTCGGGTTCTGCAGCCGTTTGGGCACTTCACGCGTCGCCTGTAATATGAACGTATAGGGCCCTGGCGTCATCGATTTCATCAACCGATAGGCCCAATTGTCGAATCGGGCATAGAGACTGATCTCGGACAGGTCACTGCAGACCAATGTGAAATTGTGCTTCTTGTCCGTCCTTCGAATCCGGCGGATACGGTCCATCGCCCGCTTGTCGCCAATATGACATCCAAACGCGTAGCTCGAGTCCGTCGGATAGGCGACAAGCCCGCCCCCACGGATTGTCGCCACAACTTCTGCAATGCGCCGTGGCTGTGGGTCTGATGGATGAATGTCGATGATCCGTGCCATGCACGAATTGTAGCGGCATCAGAAAAATGTCGCCGGACTTGTTTAAGATTGTTTCGACGGCCGCTCGATTTACGTTATTATTCGCCACCACTTTTTCGCTGCTACCCGCGAGGTTCTGATGCAGTTGCTGGCTGACTTTCTGCCATTACTTTTCTTTTTCGCCGCCTACCTGTACGACGACCTGTATTTCGCCGTCGGCGTCCTGATGGTCGTGATGCCCATCGGTCTGGCGCTGAAGACATATTTGACGGGAAAACTGGACAAGATTTACCTCGGCTCGACGATATTTCTCCTGGTGCTTGGCGGCGCGACCCTCTTTTATCGCAATCCACTCTTTCTCTACTGGAAACCAACGGTGTTCTACTGGGTGGTCAGTATCGTGTTCCTGGCAAGTCAGTGGATAGGAACAATGCCAATCGTAAAAAGGCTGTTTGGGCAGGCCGCCGAACTAAGCCGCGAGCAATGGCTCAAGCTGAACCTGATGTGGGTGGCGTTTTTTATTTTCGCCGGCGGCCTGAATATTTATATTGCCTACTCATTCAGTCAGCCTGTATGGGTGAAATTCAAAGTATTCGGCTTGCTCGGGTTGACCTTCATTTTCGTGATTATTCAGGCTATTTGGATGACAAAAGTCAGTCGCAGGCACAAATCCGACACCGAACAATCGGAAGCCTAAGGTGTGGTACGCGATCATTAGCGAGGATGTGGAAGACAGCCTCGAGCTTCGTGCCAAAGTTCGACAAGCGCATGTCGCACGTCTGCAGGCCCTGGTCGATGAGGGGCGTCTCCTGACGGCCGGTCCTCACCCGGCAATCGATGCAGAAAACCCCGGATCGGCTGGTTTTACGGGTAGTCTCGTAATCGCCGATTTTCCTTCTCTGACCGACGCGCAAGCATGGGCTGATGCCGACCCTTATGTCGAGGCCGGCGTTTATGAAAAGGTCCTCGTCAAACCCTACAGGAAAGTACTGCCTTGAGCATCAACCGGGAACAACGGATCCGGCAATGCCTGGAGGAGCTTTTCCAGCCCACTGATCTATTGCTTAAAGATCAGAGTCATCTGCACGCAGGCCATGAGGGCGCAAGAGATGGCAAGGGCCATTTCGATGTCACGATCGTGTCGCAGGCTTTTGACGGCAAGAGTCGCATACAGCGGCACAGAATGGTCTATGCTGCGCTGGGCGGCCTGCTCGAGTCTGATATTCACGCGCTCCGGATAAAGGCACTTACGCCTGCTGAGCGCCGCTCCAGCACCAACTAGCGTTTCACACTACCAAGGAAACCCGATCATGTACTCGAAGAACGGTTCCGCAACCGTGGGAGCACGCATATTTGCGATCACCATAACGATAACGGTGATGCTCGCAGCAGCGGCAGCTGCAGCCGAGACCATTGCAACAATTAATGGCGCCAATATCGACAGTTCCGTGCTGGAGGTCTATGCCCAGAGTCGTAAGCAAAGGCCGCTTAGCGAGATTAGCGAACAAGAGCGGAAGACACTCGTTGCCGAACTGAAGGACCTGTTTATCCTCTCCTCCCAGCCTGGTTCTGCAGACTTGAAAAAAGACCCAGCAATCGCCGCACAGATTGAACTGCGGGAGCGTGCCATCGTCGCGAAGGCTTTCGCCAACAAGTTTCTCACCGACAACGTGACAACGGAGGAAGAGATACTGGCGGAGTACGATAAACAAGCAAAACTGGCCCCCCCGATGCAGTTCAAAGCCCGGCACATTTTAGTACCGACGCAAGGTGAAGCCATTGCTCTGATCGACCTGCTGCACACTGGCAGCGACTTTGCTACGCTCGCCATGGAGAGCTCGACCGGACCGTCAGCCAAAGACGGCGGCGCCCTGCCCTGGTTTTCTCCGAATCAGATGGTAAAGCCTTTTTCAGATGCAGTAGCCGCACTCGAGAACGGCAAGTACACATCGGTGCCCGTACAAACAGAATTTGGCTGGCATGTCATCCTGCGTGAAGAATCCCGCACAAACGAGCCACCACCACTGGAAAGTGTCCGTGACACAATAGCGCAAAACGTTGCTCAGAAAAAATTCCAAGATCATCTGGAAAAGCTTCGCGCCGATGCATCAAACAAGAACTAGCTTTACTTAATAAGTTATGGTTTAACAAAAGGACGCTAACTGGCGTCCTTTTCTCTTCACGGAATTTGTTTTGTGAGACCGATCACAGCAATTAATAAGTGATCTTCCTATAGTGCGCCGGAGTCATCTCTAATCGCTCAGGGGTGGCTTCTCCAACCCTCGTATCTCCTTTAATGTTGATTCGAGATCTAAGTCGGCAGGGACGCCGACTTTTTTTATGCCTGTGATTCTGGTCAGTCGAGACTTAGCAAAGGATCCGCAACCAGCAGGCTGGCGCCACCGTAAGACCAACCGGTAACAGCGAATTCATCCCCCACCTGCGGCGCGCTACCGTTGGATAACAGCGCCGTGTAATCGACCGTCATGCCACTGACAACTGCGAAACCGCCCGCCAGATCGACTTCATCGACGATACCGCGAAGGTAAGAAGCACCACCGATACTCGCACGCACCGAGAAGACCTGCGCATCCAGAATGCCACCGGTATCCGCATCAATAGACCCATACACAGCAACCGTCATCCCGGTTCCCAGGCCATCAAGATCACCAAACACCGTCTGACCCAGTACTGAAATAAACCCGTCGCCGACGTGTGTAATCGCACCGAGTACAAGCAAGTCAGATCCGTGGATACCTAAGGCATCGCTGCCGTG
>Ga0209980_10000447_pt1 | contig 22158 bp, 27 predicted proteins | sample CR02metaG_FD_183611 | JGI IMG/M metagenome (GOLD analysis project Ga0209980, IMG submission 183611) | Deep subsurface microbial communities from Mariana Trench to uncover new lineages of life (NeLLi) - CR02 metaG (SPAdes) (version 2) | ecosystem: Environmental > Aquatic > Marine > Ocean trench...
TTCAGACGATGGTGTAGTTGTAGGTTCTTCAGACGATGGTGTAGTTGTAGGTTCTTCAGACGATGGTGTAGTTGTAGGTTCTTCAGACGATTGTGTAGTTGTAGGTTCTTCAGCCATATCTAATTCCAAAATTTTCTATAATTTAAGGATAACAAATCTCAAGTAAGTGAAAGCTCAATGTAAACATCGTCAGGAATCTTTAATCGCATTAGTTGCCTGATTGCCTTATCATCTGCATGAATGTCAATTATTCGTCTATGCATTCGCATTTCCCATCGTTCATAGGTTTCTGTTCCACTTCCACAAGGAGATTTTCTTGTTGCTATGTGAAGTCGTTTTACAGGTAATGGGGTTGGTCCTTTTACTTTAACTCCCGTTTTTTCACCAATGCCCATTATTTCAGTACAAACACCATCTAATTTTAACAAGTTGGTACTTGTTAATTTGATTCGAGCAGCTTTAGCCATTTAAATAATTCACTAGGGTTTGTATTCTTCAGTAATTTCTTTAACAATTCCTGCAGCGATTGTTGCACCCATATCCCTTAGTGCAAACCTTCCCATCTCAGGAAAATCTTTGAATGATTCAATGCATGTTGGTCTTACTGGTTTAATTTTGACAATTGCAGAGTCTCCAACTTTAAGAAATTTTGGATTTTCTTCCTCAACTGCACCGGTTGCAGGATTTATTTTTGCTTCAAAAGCAGTAAGGGTTGCTGCAACTTGAGTAGTGTGTGCATGCATAACTGGTGTGTAACCAGGAGCAAGTGCTGTTGGGTGATGTATAATTATAATTTGGGCTCTAAATTCGTTTGCTACTTTTGGTGGAGAGTCAGGAGTACCCATAACATCTCCTCGTTTGATATCTTTTTTCTCTACACCTCTTAAGTTAAAGCCAATGTTATCACCGGCTTCAGCTGAGGGCATTTCAGTGTGATGAGTTTCAATTGATTTAATTTCACCTGGAACACCTGAAGGCATTATGATTATTTTATCCCCAGCTTTCATTTTTCCGGTTTCAACACGACCTACTGGTACGGTTCCTACACCAGTGATAGTGTAAACATCTTGAATAGGTACACGTAAAGGTTTGCCAATTGGTTTTTCAGGCATTTTAAATTCATCAAATGTTTCCAATAAAGTCTTTCCAGTCCACCATTTCATATTTTCTGACTTTTTTACAAGGTTGTCACCCTTCCATCCAGAAACTGGTACGATTGGAACTGAATCAATTTTGTAACCAACGGATTTGACTAGTTTTTCCCCCTTTTCCTTTGCGGCTTTGAATGCATCCTCAGAGTAGTTGCTGACATCCATCTTGTTAATTGCAATTATAATCTGATTTACGCCGAGTGTCTTTAACAAGAATGCGTGTTCTCTTGCCTGTCCTCCCGGTGCAACAGCAGTGTCAGTTTCTCCTTCCTTTGCTGAAAGAACTAAAACTGCACAGTCTGCTTCAGAAGCACCTGTAATCATGTTTTTGACAAAGTCCCGGTGGCCAGGAGCATCAATTAGTGTAAAGAAGTATTTCGGGGTTTCAAACTTTTGAAATGCAAGATCTATTGTAATTCCTCGTTCTCGCTCGTCTTTAATATTATCCAAAACCCATGCATACTTGAAGGTATCACCCTTTCCTATTTTTTCTGATTCTTCTGCATGTTGTTGTATGGTTCGTTCATCAATTACACCCATATCCATGAGAAAGTGGCCCATTGTTGTGGACTTTCCGTTATCAATGTGACCTGTAATTATCATATTCAGATGGGGTTTATTAGCCATATCGATTTCGTAGTGATAGGGGTTTTATTACCATTTCGATTTTTTTGAATAATCTAGAAAATTTTTTCAAATTTTTTTAATTTGGAATTTTTAAAAAAAATTACACATAAATCGAAGTGAACATTGATAGAAGCCATGAAAATTACTGTTTCTGCCATAAAAGCTGATGTTGGCGGTGTTGGAGGGCACACAAAACCAAGTGATGGACTTTTAGATGTAGTAAGAAAAACTGTTAAAAATTCTAGCAAATTATTACTTGATTCTTACATAGGATATTGTGGTGACGATATTCATATTGTAATGACACATTCTAAGGGTGTAGACAATGAAGAAATTCACAAGTTAGCTTGGAATGCCTTTGAAGCTGGAACCAAAGTTGCAAAGGATGAAGGACTTTATGGAGCAGGACAAGATCTGTTAAAGGATTCGTTTTCAGGGAATGTAAAGGGTATGGGGCCAGGAGTTGCTGAAATGGAATTCGAAGAAAGACCAAATGAAGCGTTTACTGTATTTGCTGCAGATAAAACTGAACCAGGAGCTTTCAATTATCCATTTTATCGTCTGTTTGTTGATAGTCTAAGTAACACAGGCTTAATTGTAAACAAATCACTTGCAAAGGGAGTAAAGTTTAATGTAATGGATGTTGAAAAAGCCGAAATTGCCGAATTAATTTTGTGGGAAGACAAACCAACTCTTGAGGCGGCATTAATGTATCCTGGACGTTATGTTGTTTCTTCAATCTATACAAAGGATAATGAACCAATTGTTGATGCATCAACAGATAGATTACATAATATTGCAGGAACTTATGTCGGAAAAGATGATCCAATATGCATAGTTAGGACCCAAAAAAATTTTCCAGCTACTGAAGAAGCTGGAAGTGTTTTTAATAACCCACATTATGTAGCGGGAAATACTAGAGGAAGTCATCACATGCCATTAATGCCTGTAAAAATCAATTCTGCAGCAACAATTGATTATTGTATTCCAATAGTTGAAGCCCTAGTCTTTAGCATGCATAATGGAAAACTTGTTGGACCATTTGATGGATTTTCAACCCCTGATTGGGATTATGTGAGAGAAATTGCAACAAAAAGAGCATTAGCAATGAGAAGCCAAGGATTTATCCATCCAGCAACTTTAGTTCCATCCGAATTAGAATATGCTGAAGGTTACAAAGCAAGAATGGATGTTTTAAAAAGTAAAATGAAGCCACTTGAAAATTCACATGCTGGCGGTCAGAAGAAAAGCACATACCAAGATCCTGATTAAACATCAACCAAAAAATCTTTGTCAAAAATTAACTCAAAATAATTCATTATATGGTATATTTTCATTTATAAAAGCTTAAAAGAAAACATATCTAATCAAGAATTAAGAAATTGAAAAAAATTCCTTTCATAACAGATATGAAACCTTACATCATAACAGGAATAGGAATAATTACTTTTTCAAATCTAATTATTGAGTTATTTGGACAAACCATTCCATCCATTTTCATGGCTTTTTTTAAAGACGTTGCAGTGATTGTGATTATCACAGCTGTTTTTGTTTTTGCTCTTTCATGGGCACTCAAAACAAGACCAATAAAAAAACCAAAGCATTACAATGTCATTATTTATGATGTGTTTAGAAAAGAATCTACTATTGAGGGGTTGCGAACTGAGTTTAAAACTCATGATGTAGCATGGAGTTTTATGAAAGAGTACAAAAAATCATATCCCTTGTATAATTTTGCATTGATTTCAGAATTCCCAAAAACAGACAAAAAAACTATCTTTAGATATATCTAGCAACTCACTTTTATTCTGGATTCTATAAAAAATTTAGAGTGAAGTTTTCAATTATAGCTGACATCTTTGAGAAGATGGAAAATACAACAAAGAGATTAGAATTAACAGATCTTCTTGTAGAATTATTTAAAAAAACGCCTACCGAGGTTGTAAGAAATGTAGTATATCTGATCCAAGGAAAATTAAGGCCAGATTTTGAGGGGATTGAAATTGGAGTTGCTGAAAAATTAGTAATAAGAGCAGTTTACCGCTCAACAGCTATAGAAACTAAACGAATAGAGGAAGCATATAGGAGTGAAGGGGACTTGGGTCAAGGCGTCTCAAAACTTATCGAACAAAAAACACAAAAGACTTTGTTTGATGAACATTCAAATGAACAAAATAAAACTGTTGAATGGGTTTATGACACTCTATTAAAGATGGCAGAGCTTGAAGGTTCAGGCAAAAATGTTCTTGATAAGAAAATGAATTACATTGCAAGTTTATTAAATAATGTTAGCCCAGTTTCAGCAAAATTCATAATTAAAATTCTCATAAGAACTATGCGGTTAGGTATTGCTGACAATACCATAATGGATGCACTTGCAATTACATACACTGATAAAAAAGAGAATAGAAAAAACCTCGAAGCTGCGTATAATGTTTCAAGTGATCTCGGCAAAGTAGCTGAAGTTGCATCCAAAGAAGGTCTTGAAGGAATAAAAAAATTCAAAATTATAGTTTTTAATCCAATAAGACCTATGCTTGCTGATCGAGTAAAAAGTGAAGAAGAAGCTCTGGAGAAAATGGGAAATGAATTTGCAGCAGAGTATAAACTTGATGGAGAAAGAGTTCAGATTCATTTGCAAAATACAATGGTTGATCTTTTCTCACGTCGGTTAGAAAATATTCGTAGATACTATCCAGATATTGTTGAAAATATACCTAAATCATTAAAAACAAAAGATGCAATACTTGAAGCTGAAGCAGTAGCTATTAATGAAGACACTGGAGAATTCTTACCGTTTCAAGAACTTATGCATAGAAGAAGAAAGTACAATGTTGAAAAAGCAGTTTTACAGTATCCAATCACTGTGAATTTTTTTGATTTATTATACCTTAATGGAAAGAGTTGTCTCGATTTTAGTTACAGTAAACGTCGTAAAATGCTTGAAGAAATCATTACAGAAGATAATTTTTCAAAGCTTGTTCCAAAAACCGTAGTAAAAAAAGAAAATCAAATAGAAGATTTTCTAGAAAATTCAATAAATGCAGGATGCGAAGGGTTGATGTTAAAAGCACTAGATGCCCCATACAGAGCTGGTTCCAGGGGGAGTTACTGGCTTAAATTAAAACGGGAATACCGCAATGAGTTAGGAGATAGTTTAGACCTTGTTGTAATTGGAGCATTCTTTGGTAAGGGTAGAAGAACTGGCCGATATGGAACTCTATTATTAGCAACTTACAATGACGAAGACGATTCTTTTCCAAGCATTTGTAAAGTTGGCACAGGTTTTACTGATGAAAATCTTGATCAGTTTTACCAAATTTTATCTGATAAGGTTACGTTAAAAAAAAATCCAAGGATTAAAAGCGAAATGGAAGCAGATGTATGGTTTGAGCCAGAACTTGTAATTGAAATTGTGGCTTCTGAAATTACTTTAAGTCCTATTCATAAAACAGCAGAAAATAAAATTAGAAAAGGAAGAGGACTGGCATTAAGATTTCCAAAATTTACTGGAAAGATCAGAATTGAAAAATTACCTGAGGATGCTTCAAACGGGCAAGAGGTAATTACGCTTTACAAGAGTCAAACAAAAATCACTCAAGATATGAAGTGAGGCTATTGATTCACTAGAAAGTTAACATTGTTCGCAAGGGTTTAAATTAACATCTTATTGATAACAAATTTCGTACATGTATAGCGGGGAGTTAGAGATTCAGGCAAAACGAAAAGCTATTGCCGTTTTACAAGATGAGATTAATCGAATTTTAAATGCCGCAAGGAGTTTATCTGCTCTTCCAGAATTAATTACAAAAAAAAATAAAACTGAAATAAAAAACACCCTAGAACAAATAGTAAATATTGAAGAAGAAGTAGAAACACTCAGACGAAAAATCACAAGAGATGTAGCTGATGTTGGCGGGCTCATCATAAATAGAGAGAATCTTCTGAATACTGCATATACAATGGATGAAATTGCTGGTTACATTACCGGTATTTCATTCAAACTTTCAAACATAAAACCAGCCACACTAAAAACTGCCGATCTTGACAAGGATCTCACATCACTTATTGAGCAAGTTGTAGATCAGGTATATAAGCTAAATGAAATAATTCGCAGTTTAAACACCAATACATCAAATTCAATAGACCTTGCTCAAGAAACTCAGAAGATAGAAAGAGAGATTGATACAAGATATAGGCAAATAACAATTAAGATCTTAAATGAAATATCCAATACGAAGGAGCTTCTATTAATGAAAGATGTAATAGAAGGAATTGAAGAGATGGCAGACAAGTGCCAAGAAGTTTCTGACTCTTTCATTCTATTAGCACTGAGCATATAGTTTGAATGGAGAATTAATAGACAATCGAATTGTTGTTTGGAACATAAAGGATTCTCAAAAACTTTTTACGTCAGGCTATTATGGAAAACCAATTGGAATATCAAAACCTAAGTTTGACGAAATAAATGTTCCACTTATCTTAGACCTTATAGAGGGTTACTATTTACTTCAAAATTCTAAAATTAAAATAATAAAAATGAAAAAAAAAGTTACAGAAAAAAAGATGTTGGAGATTTGTAGACAAGAATACCATAACTTTGATAAAAAATTCATCGTATACAAAAATTTTAGAGATAAAGGATACATTGTTAATCCGGGAATAAAGTTTGGATGTGACTATGCAGTTTATCAGAAAGGCCCTGGCATAGACCATGCCCCATATTTAGTTCAAGTGTATAACAGAAATGATTCAATATCTTCAACCGGGGTTGTTCTAGCAGGTCGATTAGCCTCAACAGTACGAAAACAATTCATTTTAGCCATACCACATGGAAAAGACGTAGATTATTTGGCACTTGATTGGTGGAAGGCTTAGAGTGACTTAATATGACCTGCTATTTTATCGTAAATTGAAAACATTTCTTTAGTAATTCCAAACTCATAACTACTTTTCCATTTACCATAAATTCTAATACCGTTATCAGAAGGATCTACAAAAATTGTTGCGTCTTTTACAGATTGATTAATGATCATTTTTTTTATTGAAGAATCGTCGTTGAGAATTTCTGCTAACTTACCGCCGTTCCATGTTACATCAACTACCTTCTTTGATCCAAAGTGTCCGCTTGTTGAAAGAATTGTTCTTGCAGTATAATCCAATTTATTGTCTGATTCTTTTCTAACTATAAAATGCGCCTGGAATAGGTCTTGTGCGCCCCATGGAAGTGGATTTGATTCTTGCATTTTTCTTATCCTTTTTGAATAATTTGAATTACGTCAATGTTTGATTTTTTTACTTCAAGACATCCCTTATTGGTAACCATTCTGGGAGTTTGTGTAAAACATCTACTATAGTATTCACCCTCTTCAACTTTATCAGTGGCAATTTCTTTGGAGATAGCTTCAACTCCTATTTCTGATAAAATGTCACAAAATTTCTGTGGATATGATTTTAATACAATTGTGTCAGATTCAGAATCATGCATATCTGGATATGAAATTTACCCTCAAATAAAGATTAATCAAAAAAAATCTTCCCAAGCTGATCCAATTAAATAATCCAAAAAGATGCATTCTTTCTGTTAATGCTAAAATTTCAAGATAAAGTCGCATTGATAACTGGGAGTGGTACAGGAATTGGACAGGCAATAGCAAAAAAATTTGTTGAAAATGGGGCAAGTGTAATAATTTTAGGAAGACGAAAAGAGCCACTAGAAGAGACAGAAAAAATACTTCAGAAAATAATTTCAAAAGTTCAAAGTAATGCATTTGTAAAAATTTTTTCAGGAGTAGATGTAAGCGATGAAAAAGACATCAATGATATGTTTGATTCTCTTGCAAATGCAAATATCAATGTAGATGTGGTAGTAAATAATGCAGGAGTTTCAGGTCCTGTTACTTGTTTTGCGAATAATGATTTAAATGAATTTAAAAGTACAATAGGAATTCATCTTACTGGAACCTTTTGGACATCAGTTCAAGCTCTAAAAGTAATGAAAAAAGGTGGCAAGATTATTACAATTTCAACTTTCTTTACTGAAGAAAGACCACTCGAGCAACGCCCTTATAGATTCAGAGACCCGTACACAGCATCTCAAGGTGCAAAAAATAGACTAGCAGAGGCTATGTCTTGGGAATTAATTGACAAAGGGATAGTATCTATTGCTACAAATCCTGGTCCTGTTCACTCGGATAGGATTTACAAAACGGTATATCCAAAAGCTGCCTCAGAATTTTTACGAGTAAGTGGATTTGAAGATCTTTTACCTGTTGAAGTTGAATCTGTAAATAAAGAATTACTTCTTCTTTTAGGTGAAGAGGAATCCGTGATTACAGATGGGATTACTAAAGCAGCTGAAAATTTAGCAAAAACTAAAGGAGGCGATGTGAAGAAATTATCAGAAACACTATCAAATCTTTTAACTAAAATCAAAAATGTCGCTGAGAAAATTCAGTTAAACACATCTAAAATGATAGCAGACGAACAATTCTTATCGCAATCCCAAGTTGCAGCAACTATTTTAACTCTTGCAGATGATGAAATGGCAAAAATACTCAATGGTAAAGTAATTCCAGGTGACAGAGTGTTTTATCCAGTTAGAGCACATATAGCTGGAGCAACACCTAATGTTCACCAACCCGATTTAAACGGAAAATCGGTACTCTTTACAATTAATGCCACAGATAAAACAGATGCAGATAGAGCGGAATATCTTGCGCAACATGTCGAAAAAAATGGTGGCAAAGCAGTTTGTATTATCTCTGAAGACACTCCAAAAGAGTTACAAGATTCGATTAGTGGTAAATTTCATTCTCATGTATCTGATCTTAAAAATCCAGAAGAAATTCAAAAATGGTTAGAAACAACCTCAAAAAACATGGGAGAAATTATTGCGGTAGTTAACATTACAGGAAAAATGCCTGAATTTTCAAAATTGATAGATTTATCAAGAAAAGAATGGGATGCCTTAGTTGACAAATTCATTAACATTCCTGCTACAGTCATACAAAGATCATTTGAGTACTTTGTTCCTGGTGGAGGAAAAGACCCAAGACTGTATAAAGATAAACGTGGAGTTGTAATGACAATAGGTCCTGACTTACCAGTAGGTAAAAAGATTTCAGGTTCAGATAGAGCTAAAGTAGAGGTTTTTCGAGGAGCTTTACGACCATTTACAACAACGGTAAATCAAGAATTAAGTGATGTTTTAAAATCTAAAGTTAGATCATTTTTGGTTTTACCAGGAACAGTAGATGGGAAAGAACCTAAAAATGAAAGAATAGCTCAAGCATTGAACTTTTTCATATCGGAAAATTCTCCTGAATCAGCAGAGGTAATTTTCTGTGTAGATGAAGTAAGATAGGATTGAAAAAATTTTCAGAATTTAAGGTGGGTGAAGAATTCCATTCTACTTGCAGCATTTCAGAAAAAGAATTAGAAGATTATCTAAATTTCTCTCGAGTAAAAAATGTTTTATTAGATGATCCAACTGCAAAAAACAAACTTGTTTCTGGAAGAGCAATCTTATCTAGAATGGAAGGAGAATTCACAAGACTAAGTCAAATTTATGGAAATTCCCTAATTTTTATTGGCTCAGATGGGGATGACAAATGGGATAACCGAAATACAAGATTTCTTAAACCTCTTTCAACTGATGAGGTTTTGAAAATAAAATTCACAGTATCTTCAAAGGAAGATATTGATGATGAAAATGGTAAAATTGCAATAGATTATGAGGGAACAGATCAAAATGGCGATTTAGTTGTAGTATCAAAAAAAAATCTGTATAGAATTAAAAAGGAACCTCCAAGGAATCGATAAAAAATTTCACGGCTACAGCAATCATTACTATCATAATGAGAATTTTCAAGCCACTTTCTTTAATTTCCAAAGAAAGACGTGCTCCAACCAAACCACCAACAAAAGCTCCCGCTGCAAGGAAAAGTGCTTGGGCATATTCTGGATGGCCTAAGAAAATATGGGTTATCAAGCCAGAAGATGCTGCAAATAACAAAATGAATTGAGAAGTGGGTGCTGCATTTTTCATCATCATTCCCATTAAAATTACCATCACTGGGACGAAAATTATTCCACCCCCTACACCGAACAAACCCGAAATTATTCCTGCAAAAAAACTTGCACTAAACGCAAATACCAAAACTTGTTTGGATTTATTATAGACTTTAGATTCTATTTTTCTTTTTGAAAAAATGTAAATGCTAGCTGAAATTAAAATACATGCAAATAAAATTTTGAATAATGTGGAGGTTATTTCAGCAGAAATAAATGCACCTAAAACACTTCCTGGAATGGACAATAATCCCAATCTTATCCCAATTGAATATTCAATTCTTTTCTGTTTAGCATATGATAAGGATGAAGATACGGCGTTGCTAAACACTGCAAAAAGACTGTTACTTACAGCAACAGTTGGAGGAAATCCCAAAAATGTCAAAACAGGAACTATGATAATTCCACCACCTAATCCTATGATAGAACCTAATAATCCTGCAATAAATCCCAGTGGAATTAACCAAAGATTCTCAAACATTATACAGGAAAATAAGAATATTACGGTCTATATTGCGTTTTTCGTTGCATATTTCAACTTCTGTGATGACATCTATCAAGCATGTGCTGTTCCAACAAAAAGTTTCCACAAATATCCCTCAGTATTAGTAGTAATCTCTATTTGCAATTGTTTCCCTTCCAAACTAAGATTAGATTTACTTGTGGACTTTATAGCACTAGAATGAAAATCTCGTTGACGATCAATCCATTCTTCAATGGTATTGATACTACTTGGCTTGACATCTTCCCAACAATTACAAACTAAATTTTCTATCACTACACGAAAAATTGATTTTATTTCCGGAAGATTACTCATGAATGGATCTGTTTGAATTAATACAAGAACAAGGTTTGGAAGTTCAGGCGACCCTATCATGTGTATGTTACCTAAGAAATTACCCTCAAAATCACGCAGTTCAGTGGATGTACAAAAATCTACCAGATTTTGAATTGATTTGTCTTCAAAAAAAGTACAAAATTTTTTGATATCGTCAATTTTACTTAATTGTATTGGAGAAGACATTGAAATTTTGGAATTTTCAAGAGTTTTCTTTAGATTAGAATTTGCATCTTCATAGTTAAAATCCAAACTTAATGAAGGATCTAAATCAATTGTTACCTTATCAGTTTCAAAAGCTAGAATTAGTGCAAATACCAAAATAACAACTCCTGCCCCTATTGGAATGAAAATTTTCTTATTCATTTTCCAATTTTTTATTTTTGGCTTTAGATAAGCGTTTGCAGTAGTGGAAAAAAATTGTTCAAATTGATACGATTTCCAATTTAGAATTTTCAGTTATACTATATTCATCTACAAAACCAGAAGTTACTTCTAAAACGTATTTGGCTAATTTGTTATCACCCTTGTATGAAGGGCAAGTTGCAGTTTCTAAAGCTGTTTTACATGGGGGAACATTTTTTTCAATATGTAGAGTATTTCCTTCAATATCCAACCAAAGAATATCCAAAGAAAATTGCATGTTAAGCATCCATATTGAACGCCTCTCCTCACCTTCAAAAACAAAAAGCATGCCTTGATCAAAAGGTAACTCCTCTTGGAACATTAAACCTTGAGTACGCAGGGGATCAGTATCAGCTATTTGTACTTCCAAAACAACATTGTCAATTTTTATGGTTCCTCTAGGAAATTCCACTAATTCAAATTTCACATCACTTGGGATTGATAAAATACCTGCAATCCCAACAATAAAGGCTGCAATCGTTATAGGAATTAAAACTTGTGCACGTGTTGCCATATTATTAAAAATAAAGATGCAGGTTAAAAACTAAGAGAATTATAATAGAGATTTTTTAAAATCATTAATTGTCGAAACTGTATTTTTTGTTTGGGTTCCAATATCATGAATAGTTGAACCGTTATACACTCTGTCAAGATATTTTCCTGCTAAAATCATTGGAGCCCCAATAGCACTTGTAACTCCACTGGGCTCAGGTACCCAAAACATGATAAACCCAATCTTTTGTAGTTTTTTTCCTGGAGCAGGAGCTTTTTGTAAAGCACTCAATGACTCGGCAGTTTTTTTATCATCAACTTTAGCTAAATCGGCATACAATCCTGTTCTTCTTTTTACTGAGCTTGACATTGCCCTTATCTCATCTAATTTTCGTTTTAGTAGATCGTCCAATTTCATTTGATCTTTTGATATAATTAGATAATTATCAATGATCAAGATTGATTACTCTATTGTCAAAATTCAATAACTTCAATCAAATTCCTTCCTAAATATATGGAATTATTACGGTTTCATAAGAAAATTATATCAGAGACGCTCAAGTTAGAAATTGAACTTGAAGAAGAAAAATGCTAAAAGACTGGAATCTATCAAAGCAGCACATCAAACTACTAGAGTTGGTTCAAGCACTAGAATGGAAGATTATCTTGAGGTAATTTCAGAACTAGTTGAGCTCAAAGGTTATGCAACAACATTAGATATTTCAAGATACATGAATGTAAGTGCGCCAAGTGTTACAAAAATGCTGCAGCGTTTAGATGATAATGGATATTTAGAATATGAAAAATATCATGGAATGAATCTTACTGATAAAGGCAATAATATTGCAGATACCATTCGTAAAAAACATGGCATATTGTTAGAATTTTTTGAAATTTTAGGCATTGGACATGAAACGGCTAACCAAGATGTTGAGGGAATAGAGCACCATCTTAATCCAAAGACGATTCGACAGTTACGAAAATTTATCACGTTCTTAAAGTCAAATCCTAAAGTTCTAGATAATTTTCAGAATTTTTGAGAAAAATTGTACCTCAAAATATGTTCATTCAAATGAACAGCATAAGCTAATTGTGTAAAAATTACTATATTACAGTATGGTCTGGCTTGACGAAGCTTTAGCTGTACTATCATCTGTAACACTTCAGGTTATCAAAAACTCTTTTGATTGTACAAATGGTTGTGATTTGACTATTTTGTACGCAATTATTATTGGTACAGTGATTACAACAATCCTAATTGGAATTCAGCTACAGCTAGCAAGGGAACAGTTCTCCCTACGAAACATGGTAACACAAACTAAATTGAGAAGTAACACCTTTTCTCTACTCACTCAGATGCGAATGCTTCAACCAATAGTATATGAGAAAAGAAAGATTACTCCGCAGAACAGAAAACAAATAGAATTTGTTGCAAGAACTCTAAATGAGCTAGAGAATGATTTAGCAAAACTTAATGGAATAATGAGAAATGAAGAAAAAGAGCAAATTATCCAGATGATCGTTCGTGTCAAAAAAAGGCTAAAATTTGGGAGTGTTGACTTTGGCAAATATCCAAATCGATTTCAAAATATGGATTTTGCTGAATCGATTGAAGATATCGGTAGAACAATACCACTTCTACCTTAAATTTTTTAAATTTAGTATCCTGTCTAATCCTTTAGAAAAATTTGGATATCATTTTTTGAATTTGCCACTTTCATTAGTCGTTTAGATATGCTTGAACGTTTAGGGATTTTGATTTGACCATTTCGGCCTATACGAGAGGAAGTGAGATAATTATCATTTACATAAATATTTGCATGAAATCCAGCATGTTGTTTCTCCACAGTTAAAGTCATAAAAGTTCTTGATTCTGAAAAATCAAACGGCAAGCCAGAATTAGAATTTGTTAATTCATAAGAATCTTTTTCAACCACATCAATATGAACTTGGAGTGTTTTTTCTAAATCCTTAATTGTAGATCCTCCACGCCCAATGATTGATGAGATATTTTGTTTGTCAACTTTAACTTTGATACTATTTTCAGATAAAATTTCTACCTCTACATTAGGATCAAATCTTCTAAATGTATCGCTTATCTTTTCTTCTGCTAATTTTTCAATACCAATTTTTTTAGCTTTTTTTGAAACAGGAACAATTACATTTTCCTCACCAAATGTATAAATCTCATATTCCAAAGTATGTTCTTCAAAGTCTCGAATTTCAATAACAGGTCGAGCTAAGTCCTGCTCAATCATTCCAGATGGTACTTTTACCTTAAGCTCTAATTCATAAACTTTTGAGACTTTGCCATCTTTTACAAATATCACTGTGTCAATTACGCTTGGAATTATTCCCAATTCTATTTTTCCAATGAATCGTTGAATGGCATCAATGGGAGAGTTGGCATGTATAACACCAACCATTCCTACTCCTGCAAGTCTAAGGTCAGAATAAATTCCAAAATCTTCATGTCTTCTCACTTCATCAAAAATTGTGTAATCGGGTCTAACCAATAGTAAAATATCAGCAGAATTTTCAAAACTTCCATCAAGTCTTGTGTACTGGGTTACACCAGCATCAACTTGTAAATCACGTGGAGATTCGAATGTTTTTACAATTTTTCCTTGTCTATTATAATAATCTGCTATAGAAGAAGCTAAAGTACTTTTACCAGATCCTGGAGGTCCGGAGATAATTATTCCTTCAGCTCTTTCAGAAATTCGTGACAAGAGCTTCTCTGACAAGTTATAATCATCTAATTTTAAACATACAATTGGATGAACGATAGTAATTTCATAACCTTCCGAAAAAGGTTGTTGCGTTATAGCAATTCGGTAATCCTTGTGTTGAACAACAAGTGCTCCAGGTTTTGAGATTTCGATATTACTTGTGTTATTCATTTTAGCAATATCCATAATCTGTTTAGTTATTTTTTGTAAATAATTACGAGTTAAAATTTTATCTTCAACCTCAACAAGGTTAAAAGATCCTGGTAGGCCTTTTTTTGCCTTAGGCTTCAAACCTTCCTTTAAATGAACGCTCATTGTTTCAGAATCAAAAAATCTTAAAAATTCAAGTTCACTTTGTTTAACATCAGGCTCTTGGAATTTTACTTCAATTCCTTCAGCTTCAGATACTAAAGCTTGCACTTTATCTGAAGTGTATAGAGGAGCGTTGTTTTCTTTTGCAATATCTTTAATCAATGCATCAATTCTTCCCCGTCCAGATAACCGTACATCATCAGCAGATGGTCTTTTACCATCAAACTTCAATGAAATTTCAAATCCTTTTGTTAATGCTTGAAGTTTTTTAACTTCTTCAAGTCCAATAAAACCTTGTTCTTTTTTTTGAGATGCTTGAGATTGTAATTCATCTATTACAGCAACAGGAATTATTATTTCATGGTCTTTTAAAATTCCAGATTCTACTTCCTTGGATATTTGTCCATTTATTATCACACTAGTATCAAGAACTATTTTTTTCAACTATTCAAACTGATTCTTGACACTTTTAATCATAACTATGCCAAGTATTCATAAAAAAAATCATTTTCATTTATTTATTACAAAATTATAACTAATTTGAAACAATTTCAGATATTACTTTTAATACATTATCAAAATCAAAGGGTTTTGAAATATGTGTTTTAGCACCTGCGTCAAGACATTCTTTAATAATTCCTTGGTTGTCGGTTGCTGTAATTATGATAATTTTTGCATCTGGATGAATAGCAATAATTTCCTTGATCACAGCTAATCCATCTTTCTTTGGCATAGCAAGATCTAATAAAAGAAGATCTGGTTTTGTTTCGCTAAATTTTTCAATAGTTTCATCACCATCAACAGATTCTGCTACCACCTCATGATTACCAATTGAAAGAATGTCTCGTATAACTTGACGAATTGCATCAGAGTCATCTGCCAACATTATTTTTGCCATTTTCTTAAAGCAGGTAAAGCCGTTTAATAGTAAAGTCAGTCCAAAATATTCGCATATTTAGCTTCGATCTTTTGTTTTAATTGATGCATATTCGAATTAGCTCCTTCCATGCTATCTTTCATAAATTTATTGGATTCAAGTAATATTTCATAAACACCATTAAGATCATTTCCCTCAATCACATGTTTTAGAATTTTATCAGTCATGGCAGCAATTTCACCTATATCCCCTTTTCCCATCATTGGGGCAAGCCCCTTAATTTTATGAAAATGTTTTTCAATCAATGATGCTTTTTTTATTGTACTAGAATTATTGTTGCAAGATTTGAGAATTTCAGCAACAGAATCAATCTCTTCATTAATCTCTTTAGTTGCCACTCGAATGAATTCTTCAGACATTGATTTCATCGAATCTGTGTAGCTGGAGTTTTTATACTCTCTGAAAATTTGGTTTTTAGGGCAATGAAAATTATACTTAAGTCCTATCTTCTTGTTGGAATTTTAATAGCAGCAGCAGCTGTTAACCTATTCTTACTTTATCAATCCCAAAACATAAGCGATGATGAATCATATACCATTATTCGTGCTAGTGATTTGAAAGTAAAAGCAGAGACATTAGCTAGTATTGTAGGTTCTATAGCAAGTGGAAATGAAGAGGACAGACAAACTCTCAGAAATGAGATCGATGAATTTGAATCAGTTTTAAAAATTTTACAAACAGGGGGGTCAATACGAGGCCAATCTATTGCAACTATTCCAAATGAAATTATTGATGAATTTAATGAAGTTTTAGCATCATGGAAAACTTACAGGGATAGTGCTGAAAAAATTAAAGAAACTTCTGTTTTTGATGAAGATGCAGTCAATTCACTTAATTACATTCTAGAAAAAAATGGGGAGTTGGTACTCACAACTGACTCTGCATTAAAAGAAATTTCAGAGCTAGAAAGAAAATATAATAGACATAAAGAAATTGCAGCAGAACTCCATGAACTTGCAAAAGAAATAGGTCAAAATGCTTTACTAATCTCTATTGGAGAAGAAGAGGGAACTAGAGAGGAACTTAAAAAACAAAGAATTAGTTTTGAAATAGGATTAAGAAAACTACTAGACATTCCTACTGATGGTTTGGATTTACAAAGTGTAGGACAGGTTCATGAGATTTTAGAACCAATTCCAAGAGAAAATTCAAATACCTTAAGACTGCTAGACCCGCTTTGGGAGTCCGTACAATTAAGAATTATGAAACTTGAAACAAAGTCTTTACTTTCTGAAGAATTTGGTTCGACATTTGGAAATTTAAAAGAGCAAAGAATTGTTTTGATAGTATCATTAGATAACTTACTAGATTCTTGGAATCAACGATTACAAGAATCTAGTTCTCAACGAGGAACAATAGTTCAAACTTTGTTGGTTGTAGATATTGCAATCTTTTTTTTGGTAATTCTTGTAATTCGTCAGTCATTAAATCCACTAGGAATAATTACAGCGAGACTTTCTCAAGTTAAAGAAGGAATATACGGAGAAAAAATTGAATACCAATCAAAAGATGAGATTGGAGAATTAGTTAATTCTTTTAATATTATGTCAGAGACCATAAAACAAAAAGAAGCAGAAGCAAGAAAGACTGATATTGCAAAAGATGAATTTTTGTCAATGATCACACATGAACTAAAAACACCGCTTGTTCCAATACAAGGATACGTAGACATGATGTTAGGTGAACATCTAGGAAAACTTACAGACAAACAAAAGCAAAGATTAGGAGTAATTAAATCAAGTACTATATCTTTATTGCATCTTATTTCAGATCTTTTAGATGCACAAAAGTTAGAGCTTGGTAAACTAATAATAAAAAAAGAAAATCACAGTATTAAAGATACTATTGCAAAAGCCATAGAAACATTTCAGACTGATGCCAATGAAAAACAAATTAAAATGCTTTCTCACTATAACATGGATTTGTTTTTTCCACACGATTCCGAAAGAATTATTCAAGTTCTTACAAATCTAATAAAAAATAGTCTTAAAGCAGTAAAATCCAAAACTGGAATCATTGAAATTTTTGTTGAAAATTTAGATTCTGATGTTAAAATTATTGTAAAAGATAACGGAGGTGGAATTCCAAAAGAAAAGCAGAAGAATTTGTTCAAAAAATTCTATCAAGTAGATACGTCATTAACAAGAGAAATTGGAGGTAGTGGACTTGGGCTCGCAATATGTAAAGGAATTGTAGAAGAGCACGGAGGAAAAATCATGATAGAAAGTTCTACTGGAGCTGGCTCAACTTTTTCATTTACACTTCCAAAAAATCATCAGACAGCAATATAGTTAATCATTCTGATCCAAAAACTGAAAATAAAGGAACACTAGTCTAGACATTAATTTTTTATTATTTAGTAGCATGACGATGGAGATTTTGAGTATGAGTGAGATGTCTAACAAAACCTTCTATTCGGATAGCAGAGCATATTTGGCCTCGCTTCTAAAGAAAGGAGAGACCGATGATGGTTTTGAAGATGAATTCTATTTCACTCTTCCAGCTATTTCTGCGAATGCATAAACAAGTAATTCTGATCTTGCAAAAAGTTTAGCAATAGCTAGAGATACGAAGTTTTTGTGGATACTGAGTTAGAAGAATTTGCAGATAAGGCAGTTCAATACTCTTTAGATAAAGGAGTACAATACTGTGATGTCAGAGCCGAAATTATTTCAAAAAACGGTTTTATTATTGAAAATGGTCAAATCGAACATTTTACAAATACAAGTGATCTTGGAGTAGGAATTAGAATTCTTACAAAAGGAGCATGGGGATTCTTTTCAATATCTAATCCAAAAAGTTTAGAATCAATAAAAAATGGTGTTGCTGAATCATTAAAATCTGCGATACATTTCTCAGATAAAAAGAAAAAAAAAGTTAATTTCTCAAGTAAGCCATCATTTAATAAAAAGATAAATTTTCCAGTTAAAATTGACCCAGCTATTGATGAATTAATTAAAATTGGCTTTGAATGTGATAAACTTATTCAAAAAAATAAGAGAATAATTAAATCTCAAGTCAGCATAAGAAAAAACACAATTTCAAAATACTTTGCAAATTCTGAAGATTCAAAAATTACTCAGAATTCTACTGATATTATAGCAGATCTTACTGCTACAGCTCATGAATCCGGTTTGACTGAAACAGTCAACATTACAGAAGGTGGTAGAGGGGGAATTGAAAAAATAATTAATCCAAAAAATATTACAGAAACTGCAGAATTTATTTCAGAAAAAGCATCAGCGTTATTAGACGCAAAACCTGCTAAAGAAGAAAAAGCTACGGTGATAATGAATCCTGATTTTGTAGCTCTTTTAACTCATGAAATTCTTGGTCATCCTTCTGAAGCAGACCGAGTGCTTGGAAAAGAAATGGCATGGGCTGGTGGTGCATGGTGGAAAGGAAAAATTGGAGAAAAAATTGGTTCAGAAAATCTCAATGTTTTTGATGATCCAACAATAAATGGTAGCTTGGGTTGGTACGAATTTGATGATGAAGGAAATAAATCTAAAAGAACAGAACTAATTGAAAATGGAGTCTTAAAACAACATATGCAAAGTAGGGAAACTGCAGATATTTTTCAAACAAATCCTACTTCTAATATGAGGGCATCATCATTCCGTTATATGCCATTAATCCGAATGGCATGTACTTGTATTGATAAAGGGGATTGGAACCAACAAGAAATGATAAAGGATGTCAAACAAGGTTATCTAATTTCTAATATGAAAATACCTTCAATTGACATGAAAAGATACAATTGGAGCATATCATGTCAGTATGCACAAAAGATTGAAAATGGCGAGGTAACAGATCTTTTAAGAGACGTAATTGTTCTTGGTACAGCACCTGAATTCTTCAATTCTATTGATGCTTGTGGGGATGACTTTACAATAAGACCAATTACAAATTGTGGTAAGGGAGATCCAATGCAATCTATGATGATGGGAAATGGTGGTCCATCAATTAGGGCTAGTGCCATAGTCAGGAGCGCCTAATGTCAATTAGTTCCTTAGAACAAGTAAGAAATCAAGTTGTGTCTTGTACAAAATGTGAACTTTGTAAGACTAGAAATTATTCAGTTCCTGGCAAAGGTAATCACAACTCTGAAATAATTTTCATCGGAGAAGCACCAGGTAGAAGTGAAGACATGGCAGGAGAACCATTTGTTGGAGCTGCTGGAAAAAAACTATCAGATGCACTAGAATATGCAGGAATATCTAGAGAATCGGTATACATTACGAATGTAGTAAAGTGTAGACCCCCAAATAACAGAGTACCTTCACAAGCCGAAAAAGAATCGTGTAGAAATTATCTTGAATCAGAGATGGCGTTAATCAAACCCAAAGTTATTTGCATTATGGGAAATACTGCGTATCAATCAATTCTTGGTGGAAAAAACATTACTAAAGAACGAGGTAAGTTTGTAAAAAAAGATGGCAAGTTGTATTTCTTAACAGTACATCCAGCAGCAATAATTTATAATCAAAAATTAATGGATTCACTCAAAAACGATATGAAAAAATTAGTAAATGAGATAAAAAGTCTGTGAGAAACAATGAAAGTACTTCCTAGATCATTTTATGCAAGAAATACTGTCAAAGTGGCAAAGGATCTTCTGGGCAAAACTCTTGTGAGAAAAACTGGAGATAAAACAATATCTGGCATCATTACAGAAACAGAAGCATACCGTCATGTTGATGATCCCGCTAGTCATGCATTTGGGGGATTAACAGACAGAAACAAAGTCATGTTCGGTCATGTAGGAATCGCATATGTCTATTTCACATATGGGATGCATTATTGTGTAAATGCAGTAGCTAGAAGCGATTCTTATGATGCAGGAGCCGTACTAATTCGTTCAATTTCACCTAAGCTTGGAATTATTGAGATGATAAAAAATAGAAAAATTAATTCAGTTACAAATCTTACTAATGGTCCTGCAAAGTTAACTCAAGCAATGCAGATTACAAAAAAACAGTATGGCGAAAATCTAACCAAACAGTCTAGTTTGTACATTACTGAAGGAGTAAAGCCTACAAAAATTAAATCAAACCCAAGAATTGGAATAAAAAACGGAATTGATAAGCTTTGGAATTTTAAAATACAAGTCTAATCTTTGTCATTTTCTTTTTCTTCTAGAGTCCAAGGGGCAAATTTTCCAAGAATTTTTTCCCAATCTAGACGAAGTAATAAAATAATTATGACTGTAAGGATTACTCCAAATACAATCATTCCAATATAGATAGTACTTGTACTTTCAATGTTTTCAATCAATGGATCAAGGATAGATAAACCAACAAAGTGAGCGATTAGCACAATTGTGTAGCTTAGAACAAATTTTCCTGAAAGCGTAGCAATAAAAAATCTTTTTGGATTGTATTTTGCTAAACCAAGTGGAATGTAAATCAAATCATCAGGAATTGGAGTCGCGGCGGCTACAAATGCTGCAGCAGCACCATACCTTTTGGCTAGTCTTTCAAAAGGCTTCATTCTTTTTCTTGTTTTTTCAGAGATAATTCTCCCACCTCCATAACTAATAGAGAAAATTACCATCTTTGCAAGAGTCGTAGTAACTGCTCCCAATATTGCTAGTATGTGAATATTGAATTGGTCACCTACTGCCATAGTAGCTAGTACTACAAAGAACGGGATTGGAACAAAGGGAATAAGTGAACCAAAAAAGCTAATTAAACTTAGAGCGATATAGCCGACTTGAGACGCAAAAGGGAAAAGAGCTTCTGAAAAGGCGGCATAATCCACAGTCAATCATTTAATTAACACTATTTAATCCTAAAATTAAAAAAATCATTAAAATATCGTATTTTAAAAGTGAAGTTACATGGTAAAAAAGGAACATCAGATGATTTGCCAGAGGATTTCAAAAATTAGTCCTTACATTAGGTTCGTAGGGGTTATTGGTCCAAAGGGAGAGCTTTTAGCTTATTACCGTAGACCAGATTTTAAACCGTTACTAGGTACTGTTGACACTAAAAATCAATTCTCAAACATTGCTATTAGCAAAGGTCTTGACGAAGCATTTGATAGAACATTAGGAGAAGTTGAATTTGTTTGGGAAGAAAGGAAAAAAGTCCAAACCATTTCATTCACTGTAAAAAAGAATCGAGTTTGGGTATCTCTTGATAAAAAAGTTATTCGAACAGAAGTAATACGAATTATTGATACTTGCTTACCTGTTGTTAAACATTATTCATAAAGCCAGCACTTTGTCAATTAGTTTTATACAGATTTACTTTACTACAAAATAATTTAGCGGAATTGTCCGTTGCTAATTTCATCTTAACAAAAAATTTGATTACCTATAGGTATTTATCTAGAATTGAGATTTTTCGAATAGGCATTAAATGAAGGGAATCTATCTTATTGGAATTATTATAATTGGAGTAGTAATACCGCTTGTACTAGTAATGTCATACATGGATGATTCAAACACAGCACAATCCGAGTTTGTTGTATTTAGTAATATTCAATCAATAGACATTAGCCAAAATAGCGTAACGCTTGTTGGTAAAACTAGCGTTCCAGTTATTTGTAAAATAGAGTTTTCAGAGTATTTAGAAGACCCTATAT
>Ga0209980_10000448_pt1 | contig 22149 bp, 18 predicted proteins | sample CR02metaG_FD_183611 | JGI IMG/M metagenome (GOLD analysis project Ga0209980, IMG submission 183611) | Deep subsurface microbial communities from Mariana Trench to uncover new lineages of life (NeLLi) - CR02 metaG (SPAdes) (version 2) | ecosystem: Environmental > Aquatic > Marine > Ocean trench...
CTCGGCCCCCTGCCCCGCGTGTCGCCCGACGGCCGCAAGGCGTGGCAGGCCTACGCCCGGCCGTTCGATACCGGTGACCGTAGGCCGCGCCTGGCGATTATCGTCAGCGGCCTCGGTCTCTCCGGCGCCGCCACCGAGGCCGCCATCCAGCGCCTTCCCGGCGCCGTGACGCTGGCCTTCGCCCCTTATGCCAAGGGCTTGGCCCAATGGATCGCCCTGGCCCGCGCGGCCGGTCACGAGGTGCTCCTGGACCTGCCCATGGAGCCCGTCAATTTTCCCGCCAACGACCCCGGCCCCCATACCCTGCTGACCAGCCTGACGGCGGAACAGAACAAGGTAAGGCTCCATTGGTTGTTGGGACGGGTGACCGGCTACGTCGGCGTGGTCAACCGGATGGGGGCGCGCTTCACCACGTCGGAAACCCACGTCCGGCCGGTTTTGAAGGAATTGGGGCAGCGCGGGCTGTTGTTCGTCGATTCGCGTTCCTCGCTGCATTCCGTCGCGGCCCGCATGGCTGCCGAGGTCGGCCTGCCCAGGGCCATCAACAATCGCTTCATCGACGCCGAGGCCTCGCGCGCCGCCATCGATACCCGCCTCGAGGAGATCGAGCGGATCGCCAAGACGGTAGGGCATGCGGTGGGTATCGGCTCGCCCTTCCCGGTCACCATCGACCGCCTTCAGCGCTGGGCCCTGACCCTGGAGGGCAAGGGCCTGGTCTTGGCCCCGGTTTCGGCACTGGTCAACACCCAGGGCAACTGATCCGCCAGACATGACGACTATCGCCGACCTCCCCTACCGCCCCGGCGTCGGCATCATGCTGTTCAACGGCGCCGGCCTTGTGCTGGTGGCGCGGCGCATCGACATGGTGTCCGAGGCCTGGCAGATGCCCCAGGGCGGCATCGAGGAGGGCGAGCGTCCCGTCGACGCCGCCTTCCGGGAATTGGCGGAAGAGATCGGCACCGCCAAGGCGGAAGTGCTGGCCGAGGCCAAGGGCTGGCTCGACTACGACCTTCCCCACGACCTGGTCGCAAAGCTGTGGCAGGGACGGTTCAGGGGCCAGAGGCAGAAGTGGTTCGCCATGCGCTTCACCGGTGTCGATGGCGATATCGACATCGCAACCGAGGACCCCGAATTCTCCGAGTGGAAATGGGCCGAACCGGCGGCGCTTCCGGACCTCATCGTCCCCTTCAAGCGCGATCTTTACGCCGAACTGGTCCGCCGCTTCGGCCACTTGGCGGAGGAAGTGCGCAGCGAACCTTGAACCGGTCCGCAAGCCCGCCGCTCGGTCAAGCGGCGGCGTGGGCCAGGCGCCAGCGGCGCCACCTCATGACCCGCCAGGCCAGGCCCGAGAGCGCCAGCGCGAGCAAGCCATGGGACTTCAATCCAGCCGCATCCAGCGTCATGGCCACGGCTGCCCGCACGGTGCCCCGATGGTATAAGCCGTGCGCCATGACCTCGTAGGCGGCGGCATTGGCCCGCCGGTCGTAGGGTTCGCCCTGGTTATTGGCGGCGTAAAAGGCATAGGACAGTTCGTCGTCGTCGGATTCGGCGATCCGTCCCAGCACCACCTTGACCTTGGCCCAGCGCGAAGGCCGCTCGCTCTGCTGATAGCGTTGGAGGTAGCTGTGGAACAATTTGTAATGGCGGAATTCGTCACCGGCGATGCGCCCGCAGATGGCCTTGAGCACCGGCTCATTCACGGCGTCGCGAAGGGCGCTGTAATACGAGGAAGTGCCCACCTCCACCACGCAACGCGCGACCAACTCCCCCGACCGGCTGCCGCGCACCGATGAGACGCGGTCGACGGCAATCCGATAGCCCCGCTTGAAGGTCTCGAACCGCGCCGAAAAATCGAAATCCGGATCCGCCATCTCGGCCCAGCGGCCGAGAACGTCACCATGCTGGACCTCTTCGCGGGCCCAGTGGCGGGCGGCCTTCTGGAAGGCCGCGTCATCGGCAAAGACGTTGCACAGATAGGTGGCGTAATCGGCCGAGTTCTTTTCCACCATGGCGGCCGCCTTGATCAGCTTGACGATATCCGGGTCGACCCGCGCGGGGTCGAATGATTCCCAGGGGATATCTTCGGGCGCCCAATGGGCCATGGTGCAGTCCTCGTGATGGGCGCCCCCCTCGGGGGAATTGCCAAGGCGATTATATCAAGAGGCGGGCCCGAAATGCCAATGCCTTGGCTGTGCCGTCCGCCAAGCGGCGATCATTCCTCCTGGGCGGCGGCGAGCAACGCCTCGGCGACGCGCAGTTCGCGGACCCGGGCGCGGCGCGCGGGCGCATCGATGTCCTCGGGGTTGTCCACGGCCGTGCGGGCCGCAGCCAGCCGTTCCCCGGCCTCATCCACATCGATATCCTCCACCGGTCGGGCCTCCTCGGCCAGCACGGTGCAGCGTTCCGGGGTGACCTCGGCAAAACCGCCGGCAACGAAGATACGGCGTATAACCTTGCCGTCCCCATGGATATCGATGACCCCGGGACGGACCTGGGCAATCACCGGCGCGTGTCCGGGCAGCACCCCGAAATCACCCTCAACCCCTGGCACCACCACCATTTCGACGGGCTCCGATACCAACAGCCTGGCCGGCGAGACCAGCTCGAATTCGACCCACTCGGCCATGGCTTGCCCGCTCCCCCCGGTCAGGCGGCCTCGGCCGCCATTTTCTTCGCCTTCTCGACCGCATCCTCGATGGTGCCGACCATGTAGAAGGCGGATTCGGGCAGATCGTCATATTGCCCTTCGACGATGCCCTTGAAGCCGGAAATGGTATCCGACAGCCCCACAAGAACGCCCGGCAAGCCGGTAAACACCTCGGCCACGAAAAACGGCTGGGACAGGAAACGTTGGATCTTCCGCGCCCGGGCCACGGTGACCTTGTCCTCCTCGGACAGCTCGTCCATGCCGAGGATGGCGATGATGTCCTGGAGCGACTTATAAGTTTGCAGCACCCGCTGGACGTCGCGCGCGATGAGGTAGTGTTCCTCGCCGATGACCCTGGGATCGAGCATGCGCGAGGTCGAATCGAGGGGATCAACCGCCGGGTAGATGCCGAGCTCGGCGATCTGGCGGCTGAGCACCGTGGTCGCGTCCAGATGCGCGAACGAGGTCGCCGGCGCCGGGTCGGTCAAGTCGTCGGCGGGCACGTAGATCGCCTGCACCGAAGTGATGGAACCCTTGTTGGTGCTGGTGATCCGCTCCTGCAGGTTGCCCATGTCGGTGGCCAGGGTCGGCTGATACCCCACCGCCGAGGGAATCCGCCCGAGGAGGGCGGAAACCTCGGAGCCCGCCTGGGTGAAACGGAAGATATTGTCGATGAACAACAGCACGTCCTGGCCTTCCTCGTCGCGGAAATATTCCGCCAGGGTCACCCCGGTGAGCCCCACCCGGGCCCGGGCACCCGGCGGTTCGTTCATCTGCCCGTAGACCAGCGCCGCCTTGGATTCGCCTTCGAGATTGATGACGCCGGAGCTGATCATCTCGTTATAGAGGTCGTTGCCTTCCCGGGTCCTCTCGCCGACCCCGGCGAACACCGAATAGCCGCCATGGGCCTTGGCGATATTGTTGATGAGCTCCATGATGATAACCGTCTTGCCGACCCCGGCGCCGCCGAACAGGCCGATCTTGCCGCCCTTGGCGTAGGGCGCCAGCAGGTCGACGACCTTGATCCCCGTCACCAGAATTTCCGCTTCGGTCGATTGATCCACGAAGTCCGGGGCCGGACGGTGGATGGGAAGCCGCTTGGCGGTCTCCAGGGGGCCGCGCTCGTCGATGGGCTCGCCGATGACATTGATGATCCGCCCGAGCGTCTCGGGACCGACCGGCACCGTGATCGGCCCGCCGGTATCGACCACCTCCAGGCCGCGCACCAGGCCCTCGGTGGAATCCATGGCGATGGTCCTAACGGTGGATTGACCCAGATGCTGCGCCACCTCCAGCACCAGGCGCTTGCCGTGATTTTGGCATTCGATGGCGTTCAGGATCGGTGGCAGTTCGCCGTCGAACCGCACGTCGACGACGGCAGAGATGATCTGGGAAATCCGTCCTACGTTCTTCTTTGCCATTGGGTTCTCCTGATGGCGTGGTCGGCCGACCGGGCGCTATACGGGGCGCTATATGGCCTCGGCCCCCGACACGATTTCGATCATTTCCGTCGTGATGGCGGCCTGGCGCGTGCGGTTGTAGTGGAGCTCCAGGCGGTCGATCACTTCGCCCGCGTTTCGGGTGGCGCTGTCCATGGCGGCCATGCGCGCGCCGTGTTCGCCGGCATAGCTTTCCAGCATGGCCCGGTACACCTGGACGCCGAGATTGCGGGGCATCAGGTCGGCCAAAATGGTTTCCTCGTCGGGCTCGAACTCATAGATGGCGGCCAGCCTATTTTCCCGCTTCTGCCCAACTTCGTTGTCCCATTCCTCGGCCTCCATGACCGGGAAGGGAATCAGCTGCTGCACCGTGAATTCCTGGGAAATGGCCGATTTGAAGCGGTTGTAGATCAGCGTACAAACATCGAAATCGCCGTCCGCGAACATCTTGGCGAGACGCTCGGCGATGTCATTGGCATCCTCGAAGTAGACCTGGCGCCGGGTCAGCCCCTCGACGGTGTCGACGATGATCCCCGCGAAGTCCCGCTTGAGCCCGTCGCGGCCCTTGCGGCCGAGGCACAGGATCTTGACCTCCTTGCCGTCCAACCTCAACCGGTTGATCCGCGCCCGGGCGCCGCGCACCACCTGTGCGTTGAAGCCGCCGCACAGGCCCCGGTCGGAGGTGACCACGACCAACAGCTGGTTGTGGTCCCCATTGGTCCCGGTCAGCAGTGGAGGGGCGCCCGCGGCATCGCCCATGGAGGCGACGAGAGAGCCCAGCATCCGTTCCATGCGCTCGGCGTAGGGCCTGGCGGCCTCGGCCTGTTCCTGGGCCCGCTTGAGCTTCGAGGCGGCGACCATTTTCATGGCCGCGGTGATTTTCTGCGTGGATTTCACGCTGGCGATGCGAAGGCGAAGGTCCTTGAGATTTGGCATCGGGCTTCAGTTGTCCTTGGCCAGAAAAATGTGAGGCCGAAAAATTCTAGGCGAATGCCCGCCCGTATTCATCGAAAGCGGCGGTGAGCGCGTCCTCCACCTCCGACGTTATCTCGCCGGTCTCGCGGATCGCGGCGAGAAGATCGGCGTGCTTTTCCTTGAGGCTCGTTAGCGCGCCTTTCTCGAACCGGGCGACGTCGGCGATATCGATCCCGTCGAGATAGCCGCGAACGCCGATAAACAGGCTGACCACCTGCTCTTCCACCGGAATCGGCGCATATTGGGGCTGTTTTAGGAGCTCCGTCAGGCGCGCCCCCCGGGCCAGGAGCCTCTGGGTCGAGGCGTCCAGGTCGGAGGCGAATTGGGCGAAGGCTTCCATTTCGCGGTATTGGGCCAGTTCCAGCTTGATGGAACCCGCGACCTGCTTCATGGCCTTCACCTGGGCGGCCGAACCCACCCGGCTCACCGATAGGCCCACATTCACCGCCGGCCGGATGCCTTTGTAGAACAGCTCGGTTTCCAGGAAAATCTGCCCGTCGGTGATGGAAATAACGTTGGTCGGGATATAGGCGGCCACGTCGCCGGCCTGGGTCTCGATCACCGGCAGCGCCGTCAGCGAGCCCGCGCCCTGGTCGGCATTCATCTTGGCGGCGCGTTCGAGTAACCGGGAATGGAGATAGAAAACGTCGCCGGGGAAGGCTTCGCGGCCCGGCGGGCGGCGCAGCAGCAGCGACATCTGGCGATAGGCGACGGCGTGTTTGGAAAGATCGTCATAGACGATCAACGCATGCATGGAATTGTCGCGGAAATATTCGCCCATGGTACAGGCCGAATAGGGCGCCAGGAACTGCAGCGGCGCCGGCTCCGACGCGGTTGCCGCGACGACGATGCAGTATTCCATGGCGCCCTGCTCTTCCAGGATTTTGACGATCTGGGCCACGGTCGAACGCTTTTGCCCGATCGCCACGTAGATGCAATAAAGTTTCTTCGATTCGTCGTCGCCCTGGTTCAGGCCGCGCTGGTTGATGAAGGTGTCTATGGCGATCGCCGTCTTGCCGGTCTGGCGGTCGCCGATGATCAGCTCACGCTGGCCCCGGCCGATGGGGATCAGGCTGTCGATGGCCTTGAGACCGGTCTGCATGGGCTCATGGACCGACTGGCGCGGGATGATACCCGGTGCCTTGACCTCGACCCGGGCGCGCTCGGTGCCCTCGATGGGCCCCTTGCCGTCGATGGGGTTGCCCAAGGCGTCGACCACCCGGCCAAGCAGTCCCTTGCCCACCGGCACGTCGACGATCGATCCCGTCCGCTTGACGGTGTCGCCTTCCTTGATGGTGCGGTCGTCGCCGAAGATGACGACGCCCACATTGTCTTCCTCGAGGTTGAGCGCCATGGCCTTGATGCCGCCCGCGAATTCAACCAATTCGCCGGCCTGGACCTGATCGAGGCCGTAAATGCGGGCGATGCCGTCGCCGACCGAAAGCACCTGGCCAACCTCGGCAACCTCCGCTTCGGTGCCGAAATTGGCGATTTGTTGCTTGAGAATCGCGGAGATTTCCGCCGGCCGGATGTCCATCAACCGATCCCTTTCATGGCAAGCCTGAGTTTCTGAAGTTTGGTGGCCAGCGACCAATCGATCATCTTAGAACCGACGCGCACGACCATGCCGCCCATGAGCGCCGGATCGACCCGCGTTTCAAGCGCCACCTTGGCGCCGAGCGATTCCGTGAGCGCCTTGGTCAGCGCATCCAAATGTTTGCGTTTCATGGCTTGGGCGGAGGTCACCTCGGCGGTCACTTCTCCGCGGCGCACGGCCAATAGCGAGAGGAAAGCCGCCACGATGGAACCGAGCGCGCCGAGCCTGCGGTTCTGTGCCAGAAGCCCCACGAACTTGACCGTGAGCGAGCAGAACCCGGCCTTGTCTGCGACCGCGGTCACCGCCGCGACCTGCTCACCCCGGGTCAGCACCGGCGAGGAGACCAGGCGCGCGAAATCGTCGCTTGTCTCCAACATGGAACCGAGCGTCTGCAGGTCGCCGGCGACCGCGTCGAGCACCTTGGCGGATTCGGCGGCGGAATCGGCGGTGGAATCGGCTAATTCGTAAAGAGCGCTGGCGTAACGCCCGGCGACGCCGCCCACGTCTTTGGACTGGGATGGCACTCGGATAAGCTCCCGAACCCTAGATTGAGGCCTGGCCCACCGGGCCTCGCCTGAAAGCGGGGAACAACCGTCCCCGCCGCCCCTCCCGAGGCGCGCTTTTGGTACCACACGTCGAACCCCGTTGCAACCGGTGATGGGACGCCGGAAGCGTTTCGATTTACCATTTTATATCAATAAGTTAGTGATGGGCTCACAGGAAGCTCACGGGATCCACATCGACCTGGATACGAACCGCCTTGCCGGGCCGGACCCGCGCCAACCAGTGGCGCAGGATGGGCTGGAGGGCGCGATTGCGCGCGCCCTTGACCAGGAAGCGGCGGCGATGGCGGCCGCGCAGCAGGGAAAGCGCCGCCGGCGCGGGGCCAAGGACCTCGAGACCGGGCGCGTCCGGCCGCACCCGGCCCAGCGCCCGGGCGGTGGCGTCGACCTCGCCCTCCCGGGGGCCCGACACGATCACCGCGGCGAGACGCCCGAAGGGCGGCATGTGGGCGGCTTTCCGCTCCGCCTTTTCGGCACGGATGAAGGCCTCGCGGTCGCCCGAGGCCAGCGCCGCCATGACCGGATGTTCCGGCATGTAGGTCTGCACCAGCACCCGCCCGGGCAACTCCGCGCGCCCGGCTCGCCCGGCCACCTGGGTCAACAGCTGGTGGGTGTGTTCCGATGCCCGAAGGTCTGCGCCGGAGAGGCCGAGATCGGCGTCCACCACGCCGACCAGGGTGAGGCGCGGAAAATGATAGCCCTTGGCGATGATCTGGGTGCCGATCAGGATGTCCACCGCACCCGAAGTCACCGCCGCGACGATGTCGCCGAAGGATTGCGGTCCGGCCAGGGTGTCGGAAGCCATGATGCATTGGCGGGCCTCGGGGAACAGGGCCGAGACCTCTTCGGCGATGCGCTCGACACCCGGTCCGCAGGCGGCCAAACTGGCCTCGGCCTGGCAATCGGGACAACTTGACGGCGGGCGGAGCGCGTAACCGCAATGGTGGCAGGTGAGACGCCCGGAAGCGCGGTGCTCCACCAGCCAAGCGGAGCAATTTGGACATTCCAGTCGATGGCCGCAGGCGCGGCACAGGGTCAGCGGCGCATAGCCCCGGCGGTTGAGGAACAACAGCGCCTGTTGGCCGGCCTCAAGGGTTTCGGCCAAGGCCTCGGCGAGCGGCGGCGACAACCAGCGCCCCGATGGCGGCGGTGCGGCGCGCAGGTCCACCAGGCCCACCTCGGGAAGGGTGGCGCTGCCGATCCGCTCCCCCAGGCGAAGCGCCGCGTAGCGGCCCCTCTCGACATTGACCACGGTCTCCAGGGACGGCGTCGCCGAGGCCAGCACCACCGGCAGCGCGCCGAGATGCCCGCGCACCACGCCCATGTCCCGGGCGCTGTAGAAGACCCCGTCTTCCTGCTTATACGACCCGTCGTGCTCTTCATCGATGACGATCAGGCCGAGCGCCGCATAGGGCAGGAACAGGGCCGAACGCGCGCCCACCACCACCGGGGCACGGTCCAGGGCGACCGCACGCCAGGTGCGCCGGCGGCGCGCGGCGCCCAGTTCCGAGTGCCACAATGCCGGGGCGCAGCCGAAGCGGGCGGCAAACCGTTCCAACCATTGCGCCGAAAGGGCGATCTCGGGCAACAGGACCAGGGCCTGGCGGCCCCGGCGCAGGGTCTCGGCAATGGCTTCGAAATACACCTCGGTCTTGCCCGAGCCGGTCACCCCGTCGAGAAGGGTGACCGAAAACTTATCCGCCCGCACGGCTGCGAGCAGCTTTGCCGCCGCCGCCGCCTGGGCCGGGGTCAACGCCGGACCGGCGCGGTCGGGATCGGGCGCGGCGAAAGGCGAGGGCGGGGCCAGGGCATGGACGGCCAAGGCGCCGGCCGCCTCGAGCCCCTTGATCACGCTCGTGCCGGCGCCGGTCTCGGCACGGATATCGGCGGGCGTCCTGGGTGGGCCGGCCGCCAACAGCTCGAGGACCTTGTTGCGCTGGGCGGTGATTCTGAACCCCTCGGGTCGCGGCCAGCCGGGGACCCCGAGATAGGCGCTCACCCCGGCTTCGGGGGCGAGCGCCTTGGGCACGCTCATGGCCATCTTCAGGACCGCGCCGGGCGGCGCCAGGGTATAGCCCGCGACCCAGTCGATGAAGCGCCGCATGACCGCGCCCAAGGGCGGGGCGTCGAGGATTTCGAGCACGTCCCTGAGCCGCGCCTCGTCGATGCCGTCGCCATCCGCGCCGGATTCCCGGTCCCAGACCACGCCGAGCCGCTCTGCGCTGCCCAGCGGCACCCGGACGAAGGCGCCCGGACCCAAGCCCGGCCCCGGGACGGCCCGGTAATCGAGCGGCCCGGGCAACCCCAGGGGCAACAACACGCGCACCCGTTCCACCCCGGGGTCGGGGACCGCATCGGAACTGGTATGGCCATTGGGCATGGGCTACACTTTAACGACCGAGCGGCGGCGGCGCCAAGGGAACCCGCCGGGTGCCCGCCGATGCCATGCAACACTTGGAACCGGACATGAAATTTTTCATCGATACCGCCGACCTTGATGAAATCCGCGACCTGGCCACCACCGGGCTGATCGACGGCGTCACCACCAATCCCTCGCTGGTCGCCAAGTCCGGCCGCAAGTTCGAGGACATCATCGCCGAAATCTGCGAGATTCTGCCGGGACCGGTATCGGCCGAGGTGACGGCGACGGATACCGCCACCATGATGAGCGAAGGGCGCAAACTGGCCAAGATCGCGCCCAACGTCACCATCAAGGTGCCGCTCACCCCCGATGGGCTCAAGGCTTGCAAGATGCTCAGCGAGGAAGGCACGCCGGTCAACGTGACGCTGTGCTTTTCGGCCGGCCAAGCGATCCTCGCCGCCAAGGCGGGCGCGACCTTCGTCTCGCCGTTCATCGGCCGGCTCGACGATATCGGCCTTAGGGGCATGGACTTGATCGACGAGATCTGCACCATTTTCCGCGCCCAACCCGCCTTCAAGACCGAGATCCTGGTGGCGTCCATCCGTTCGGTGGGCCACGTCATCGAAGCGGCCAAGCTGGGCGCCCATGTGGTGACCATCCCGCCGAGCGTGCTGCGCGCGCTCTATATTCATCCGCTCACCGACAAGGGGCTGGCCGCCTTCCTCGCCGATTGGGAGACCACCGGACAGTCCATTCTCGACGACAAGGACAGCCGAAGCTCGGCGGCGGCCGAATGACCGAGGTCGGCAAGAAAAGCGCCCCAACGGCGCCCAAGAAGACCGTCGCCCAGGCCCCCGCGGCGGCGGATATCGGCGCCTTCCTTAGCGCCAATCCCGGCTTCATCAAGGATCACCCGGAAATCCTCGACGGCCTCGCCCCCGACCTCCGGGAGCTCGGGACCGGAATCGTCGACATCCAGTCCATCCTGATCCAGCGCCTGCGCACCGACAACCACCGGCTCCAGGACCTGCATGACGATATCTTGGCCACCGGGCGCGCCAACCTGACCCGCCAAGGCCGCATCCACGGCGCGGTGCTGAGCCTGCTCGAGGCGCGCTCCTTCCGGGAATTGATGGAGGTCACCACCACCGATCTCGCCATCAAGCTCGACGTCGACGTCATCGTCCTTGGGGTGGAGAACGAGAACGGCATCGCCGAACGCTCGGTGTCGGGCATCCGCCTTATAGAGCCGGGCTCCGTGGAGAGGCTCATGGGCCCCGGCCGGGACGTGGTTCTCCACGCCGATATCAAGGGCGACAGGATTCTCTACGGCTCGGCTACCGGATTGGTGGCGTCGGAAGCGTTGCTGCGCCTCCACGCCAGCCGCGAAGCGCCCACCGGCATCCTGGCCCTCGGCGCCCGCCACCGCCACCGCTTCGACCCCGACCAGGGCGCGGAGCTGCTCGGCTTCCTCGGCAAGGTGCTGGAGCTTTGCATCCGCACATGGCTGGGCCTGCCCCGATCATAGGCCTGCCGGGGCGCCTGCCCCTTGATGCGGCGCTCGAGGCCGCCATCGGTGACTGGGGCGCCTGGCTCGCCCATGAACGCAGGCTGTCCCCCCACACCCTGGCCGCCTACGGCCGCGATCTCATCGATTTCCTCGAGTTTCTCACCATGCACGTGGGCGGGCCGCTGACCCTGGCGACCCTCGACGATCTGACGACCGCCGACTTCCGCGCCTGGCTTTCGGCGCGCTTCGGGCGTGGCCTTGCGCGAAGCTCGACGGCCCGGGCGCTGTCCACCCTGCGCGGCTTCTTCCGCCGGCTGGAACGCCAGGACCTGGTGCACAATGTCGCCCTCGCCCACCTGCGCTCGCCCAAGGTGCCCCACGCGGTGCCCAAGGCGCTGAGCGAGAGCGAAGCCCTTGCCGTCATCGCCGCCGCCGGGACCCGGGCCAGGGAACCCTGGGTGGCCAAGCGCGATACCGCCATCCTCACCCTTCTCTACGGTGCCGGCTTGCGGATCGGCGAGGCGTTGGGGCTCGACCGCGGCGATGCCCCGGCGGGCACCGCCATGCGCATCACCGGCAAGGGCGGCAAGGAACGCCTGGTGCCGTTATTGGAAGTGGTGACCGACGCCATCGCCGATTATCTCGACGCCTGCCCCCACCCGCTCGCCGCCCATGATCCGTTGTTCGTGGGGGTGCGGGGAAAGCGCCTGCAACCGGGCCAGGTGCAGGCTTTGGTACGGGACCTGCGCCGGGCGCTAAGGCTGCCCGAGACGGCGACGCCCCACGCGCTTAGGCATTCCTTCGCCACCCACCTGTTGGCCGGCGGCGGCGACCTGCGCACCATCCAGGAGCTTCTCGGCCACGCCTCGCTCACCACCACCCAGCGCTACACCGAGGTGGACATGCAGCGCCTTGCCGAGGTTTACCGCGCCGCCCACCCGCGCGCGCGGCTAGGACGGCGTTAGATCAGTCCTTGCCGGGCATTTTGTTGCGGAATTTGTCGAACCACTTGCCCTTGGCGAAGGCGGTGGCGCGCGCCTCGGCCGCCTGGAAGCCGGCGGCGTATTTGGGATAGCGCTTCTTCAGCCGCATCTTGAGAAGCCGGAAGCGCGGCTGGGCCTTGGCCAGCAGGATCAGCCCCACCAAAAGAAACAGTATTCCCTGGAGGATCGGCAGGAACAGGCCGAGGATTCCCAACACCAGGAAGACCCAACCGCCCACCACCAAGAGCTTGCGCTTGCGGGCAGGGGTCATGGCGCGCGAATCCGGGAAGTGCCCTAGACGTGGATGGCGCGGCCGGCCACCGCCAGCGCCGCTTCCTTGACCGCCTCGTTGAGGGTGGGGTGGGCGTGGCAGGTGCGCGCCACGTCTTCCGCGGAGGCCCCGAATTCCATGGCCAGGGCCATTTCGGCGATCAGGGTGCCGGCATCGGGGCCGACGATATGGACGCCCAACACCCGGTCGGTCTTGGCGTCGGCCAGGATCTTGACGAAGCCGTCGGTCTCGCCGTTGGCGCGGCCCCGGGAATTGGCCATGAAGGGGAACTTGCCGACGGCATAGGCGATGCCCGCTGCCTTCAATTCCTCTTCGGTCTTGCCGACGGCGGCGGCCTCGGGTGCGGTATAGACGACGCCGGGGATGGCGTCGTAATTGACATGGATCGCCTGGCCGGCCATGGCTTCCACCGCGGCGACGCCTTCATCTTCCGCCTTATGGGCCAGCATCGGCCCATCGATCACGTCGCCGATGGCGTAGATGCCGGGCACGTTGGTCTGGAAACGGTCGTCGGTCTTGACCCGGCCGCGTGCGTCCATCTCCACGCCCGCCTGTTTGAGTCCGAGCCCGTTTGTATAGGGCACCCGGCCGATGGCCACTAAAACGGTGTCGCATTTGATCTCCTGGCGCTCGCCGCCGCCGGGCGCGCCACCTTGGGCCGGCGCAACGGTCAGGCTCACCCCGCGGTTGGTGGTCTTGGCCGCGAGCACCTTGGTGCCGAGGCGGAATACCATGCCCTGGCCGGTGAGCAGCCGCTGCATCTGCTTGGCCGCCTCGCCGTCCATCCCCGCCAAGATGGTGTCGAGAAACTCCACCACCGTCACCTTGGCGCCCAACCGGCACCACACCGAGCCCAGCTCCAAGCCGATATAGCCGCCGCCCACCACCACCAGGTGCTTGGGCACCTTGGCCAGGCAGAGCGCGCCGGTGGACGACACGATTCGGTCCTCGTCGATCTCCACGCCGGGCAGCCGGGCGACGCCGGAACCGGTGGCGATGAGGATGTGTTTGGCCGCGTAGGCGGTGGCCTTTGCGCCGGCGGGCGTGACCTTGACTTCCCCCGGCGCGGCAATAGCGCCCTTGCCCTGGAGCCAGGTGACCTTGTTCTTCTTGAACAGGAATTCGATTCCCTGGGTGAGATCGCCCACCACCTTGTCCTTGTGGGCGAGCATGGCGGCGATGTCGAGCTTGACGCCGGTGGCCTTGATCCCGTGGGCGCCGAGGCCCGAGCGGGCTTGGCTGTAGAGCTCCGAGGAATGCAACAGCGCCTTGGACGGGATGCATCCCACGTTCAAGCAGGTGCCGCCCAGCGCCGCGCCGGAATCCACGCAGGCGGTCTTGAATCCGAGCTGGGCGCCGCGGATGGCGGCGACATAGCCGCCGGGCCCGGCGCCGATGACCATGAGGTCGAAACCGTTGTCGGTGGCCGCCATGTCAGACGTCCAACAGGATGCGGTCGGGCGCCTCGATGCACTCCTTGACCCGCACCAAGAAGGTCACCGCGCCGCGCCCGTCGACCAAGCGGTGGTCGTAGGAAAGCGCCAGATTCATCATCGGCCGCACCACCACCTGGTCGCCCATCGCCACCGGCCGCTTGGTGATGGAATGCATGCCGAGGATGCCCGATTGGGGCGGATTGAGGATCGGCGTGGACAACAGCGAGCCGTAGATTCCGCCATTGGTGATGGTGAAGGTGCCGCCGGTGAGGTCGTCGATAGCGAGCTTGCCCACCCGCGCGCGTTGGGCGAGGTCGACGATTTCCGCCTCGATCTCGGCGAAGCCCTTTGCGTCGGCGTCGCGCACCACGGGCACCACCAGCCCTTGCTCGGTGCTGACGGCGACGCCGATGTCGTAGTGGTTCTTATAGATGATGTCCTCGCCGTCGATTTCGGCATTGACCTCGGGAATTTCCCTGAGCGCGACGACGCAGGCCTTCACGAAGAACGACATGAAACCGAGCTTGACGCCGTGTTTCTTGACGAAGGCGTCCTGGACCCGGGTCCTGGTCTCGATCACCGCGCTCATATCCGCCTCGTTGAAGGTGGTGAGCATGGCGGCGGTGTTCTGGGCCTCCTTGAGGCGCTCGGCGATGCGCCGGCGCAACCGGGTCATCTTGACGCGTTCCTCGCGCGCGCCGACCTCTCGCGATGCCGCGACCGGGGTGGCCGGTGCCGGCGCGGGGCCCGGCGCGCTTCGCTTCTCGAGAAACGCCAGCACGTCGCCCTTGACCAGCCGGCCGCCCTTGCCGGTGGCCGGGATCAACGCGGCATCCAGGCGGTTTTCTTCGACCAGCTTGCGCACGGCGGGCGCCAGCGCCATGGCGGCCGGGGCCCCCGGCGTCGAAGCCTTGACCGCGGGCGCGGCCCCTTCCTCGATGGACCCCAGAAGCCCGCCCACTTCAACATCGGTGCCGGCATCGGCGGCGATCGCGGCGAGCACGCCGGCGACTTGCGCGTTGACCTCGACGGCGACCTTGTCGGTTTCAAGCTCCACCAGCGGCTCGTCCAATTCCACCGCGTCGCCGGGGGACTTGAACCACTTGGCGACGGTCGCCTCGGTCACGGATTCGCCAAGCGCGGGAACGACGATCTCAACACTCATCTAAGTCACCTTGGTCTTGGCGCGGGGGGTCTTGGCCTTGGCCGGCGCCTTCTTCGCGGTTTTGGCGGGAGCCCGCGCCCCGGCGCGGGCGGGTGCGCGTCCGGCCTCGCCATGGATGGTCAGGGCTTCATCGACCAGGGCCGCCTGTTCGCGGTTATGGCGGCTGAGCAGCCCGGTCGCCACAGACGCCGCTTCGGCGCGGCCGACATATCGCGCCCGCCCGTGCTTGGCGCCGATCTCGCCGAGCACCTCTTCGATCCTTGGTTCGACGAAGCTCCAGGCGCCCATATTTTTCGGTTCTTCCTGGCACCACACCATTTCGGCGCCGGGAAACCGGCTGAGCTCCTCGATGAGCGCCTTGCGGGGGAACGGATAAAGCTGCTCGAGCCTCAAGAGATAGATGTCGTTCACACCGGCCTCGGCGCGCGCTTTCAAAAGGTCGTAGTAGACCTTGCCGGTGCACAGCACCACCCGTTTTATGCCAACATCGGAACAAAGCTCGCCGCTGAGCTGGGCGTCGTCCCACAGCGCCCGGTGGAATTCGGTCCCGGGCCCCATTTCCTTAAGCGCGGAGACGCACAACTTGTGCCGCAATAAGGATTTCGGCGTCATCACCACCAGGGGTTTACGGAAGTTGCGGCGCAGTTGGCGGCGCAGCACATGGAAATAACTGGCCGGCGTGGTGCAATTGACCACCTGCCAATTGTCCTCGCCGCAGATTTGCAGGTAGCGCTCCAACCGGGCCGAGGAATGCTCCGGCCCCTGGCCCTCGTAACCGTGGGGCAACAGCATCACCAGCCCCGACATGCGCAGCCACTTGCTTTCGCCCGATGAAATGAATTGGTCGATGATGACCTGGGCGCCGTTGGCGAAATCGCCGAACTGGGCCTCCCACAGCACCAGTGAATCGGGATCGGCGATGGAGTAGCCGTACTCAAACCCGAGCACCGAGGCTTCCGACAATGGGCTGTCGATCACCTCGAACATGGCTTGTCCGGGATCGACATTGGCGAGCGGGATGTAGCGTTCCTCGTCCTCTTGGTCCACCAATACGGAGTGGCGCTGGGAAAAGGTGCCGCGGCCCGAATCCTGGCCCGACAGGCGGACCGGCGAACCTTCGCCTAAGAGCGTGCCGAAGGCGAGAGCCTCGGCCGTGGTCCAATCGATCCCCTGGCCGGTTTCGAACATCTTGGCCTTGGCCTTCAACTGACGGGCGATGCGCGGATGGAGTTTGATGCTTTGGGGAACCGTGGTGAGCGCCTTGCCCACCGCCTTGAGGGTCTTGATAGCGACCGCCGTGTCGCCGCTGCGCTTGTCGCCCGACGCCACCTCGAACCCGGTCCACGCCCCTTCCAGCCAATCCGCCTTGTTGGGCTTGTAGGACTTCGAGGCCTCGAAATCCGCCTCCAGGCCGGCGCGGAAGGCATCGATTTCCGCGTCGACCCGATCCTGGGTCAGCGAACCTTCTGAGACCAACCTACGGCCGTAGATTTCCACCACGGTGGGGTGCCGGGCGATCTCGCGGTACATCTTGGGCTGGGTGAACGACGGTTCGTCGGCCTCGTTATGGCCGAAGCGGCGGTAACAGAGCATGTCGATGACCACGTCCTTCCTGAATTTGACGCGGTATTCGGTGGCCATCCGCGCGACATGGACGACCGCCTCCGGATCATCGCCGTTGACGTGGAAGATAGGGGCCTGCACGGCCTTGGCGAGGTCCGAGGGATAGGGCGAGGAGCGGGAGAACCGCGGCGCGGTGGTGAAGCCGATCTGGTTGTTGACGATCAGGTGCACGGTGCCGCCGGAACGGTATCCCTTGATCCCGGAAAAGGTGAAGGTTTCCGCCACCAGACCCTGGCCGGCGAAGGCCGCATCGCCATGCATGAGGATACCCATGACCTTGGCGCGCTCCAAATCGCCCCGCTGGGCTTGCTTGGCGCGGACCTTACCCACCACCACCGGGTCCACCGCCTCCAGATGCGACGGATTGGCGTTGAGCGACAGGTGCATGGCGCGGCCCTCGAAATCCCGGTCGCTGGAGGTGCCCAGGTGATACTTCACGTCGGCGGAACCTTGGACGTCCTCGGGATGGGCGGCATTGCCCTGGAATTCGGAAAAGATCGCGGTATAGGGCTTGTCCATGATGTTGGTGAGCACGTTGAGGCGCCCGCGGTGGGGCATGCCGAAGATGATTTCCTCCACCCCGAGCCGCGAGGCCGTATGGATGATCTCCTCCAGGGCCGTCACCATGGCCTCGGCGCCGTCGATGCCGAACCGCTTGGTGCCGGTGTATTTGACGTTGAGGAATTTCTCGAACTCCTGGGCCCGGATCAGGTGGCGCAAGGTGTCGAGCTTTTCCCCGGGTTCAAGCGGGGCCTGGGTGCGGCCGCTTTCCATCTGGCTCTGGATCCAACCCTTTTCATCGGGCGCCTGGATATGCATGAACTCGACGCCGATGGTTCCGCAATAGGTGGAGCGCACCACGTCGAGGATCTGGCGCAAGCTCGCGTGCTCAAGGCCGAGCACGTGATCGATGAGGATATCGCGATCAAAGTCGGTTTCGGTGAAACCGTAGCTCGCGGGGTCCAGTTCCGGAAGGGCGCGGTTCTGCTCGATGCCCAGCGGGTCGAGATCGGCCTCGAGATGGCCGCGCGAGCGATAGGAGCGGATCAGCATCAGGGCACGGATCGAATCGAGCACGGCACGCCGCGCCGTGTCTTCGCCGACGGTTGCCTCACCCGCTTGGCCGTCGTCGGCCGGCTCGGTCCGCCCAACCCGCGGCGCCCAGCTCGCGCCTTGAATTTCCCCCAAGACCTCGGCGAGATCGTCGCCGAGGCCGGCGAAGAATTGCGCCCACCCAGGATCGACCGAGTCGGGGTCCTCCAGGTAGCGGCCGTAGACCCGCTCTATGAAACCGCTATTGCTCCCAAACAGGAACGATTGATCTTCGATTTTCGATGCCATGGCACTTTTCGGCCCCGGGCCGTGTCCGGTTCAACCTGTAAATCGACCAAGTCGATCAAAAGACTAGCAAATTATGGCTAATAAAAGCTTACCGCTTGAGCGCCTTTTTCATGGTCAAGCCAAGCGCCGCCGGCGAATTGGCGACCTTGATTCCGGCGGATTTCAGCGCCTCGATCTTATCCTCGGCACCCCCCTTGCCGCCGGAAATGATCGCCCCGGCATGGCCCATCCGGCGGCCCGGCGGTGCGGTCAGGCCGGCGATAAAGCCCACCACCGGCTTCTTGGTCTTGGACGACTTGATGAAATCGGCGGCTTCCTCCTCCGCCGATCCGCCGATTTCACCGATCATGATGATGGCCTCGGTCTCGTCGTCGGCGACGAACAATTCAAGGCAGTCGATGAAATCGGTGCCGTTGACGGGATCGCCGCCGATGCCGATACAGGTCGACTGGCCGAGCCCCGCCGCCGTGGTCTGGGCCACCGCTTCATAGGTGAGCGTCCCCGACCGCGAGACGATGCCGACGCAGCCCCGGGCATGGATATGGCCGGGCATGATGCCGATCTTGCACTCGTCGGGGGTGATCACGCCGGGACAATTGGGGCCGATCAGGCGGGTCCGTGAGCCGCGAAGGGCACGCTTGACCCGCACCATGTCGAGGACAGGGATGCCTTCGGTGATGCAGACCGCCAGCGCCAGTTCCGCGTCCACCGCCTCTAGGATGGCGTCGGCGGCAAACGGCGGCGGCACATAGATCACCGACGCCGTGGCGCCGGTCTCGGCCATCGCTTGGGCGACGGTGTCGAACACCGGCAGGTCGAGATGGGTGGCGCCGCCCTTGCCCGGCGTCACGCCGCCGACCATTTGAGTGCCGTAGGCGATGGCCTGTTGGGAATGGAAAGTCCCCTGGGAACCGGTGAAGCCCTGGCAGATGACTAATGTGTTCCGATCGACGATGACCGACATCAGCCTGCCTCTTCCACGTGTTTGACGATCGCCTTCGCGGCATCGTCGAGATTGTCCGCCGAGACGATGGCAAGCCCCGATTCCTTGAGGATTTTCTTGCCGAGATCCACGTTGGTGCCTTCGAGACGCACCACCAGGGGCACATGGAGGCTGACCTCCCGGGCGGCGCTGACGACACCCTCGGCGATGACGTCGCAGCGCATGATGCCACCGAAAATATTGACCAATATCCCTTCCACATGGGGGTCGGACAGGATCAACTTGAAGGCGGTGGTCACCCGCTCCCGGGTGGCGCCGCCGCCGACGTCGAGGAAGTTGGCCGGCTCCCCGCCATAAAGTTTGATGATATCCATGGTCGCCATGGCGAGCCCGGCGCCGTTCACCATGCAGCCGATATTGCCGTCCAGCTTGATATAGTTGAGGTCGTGCTTGGAGGCTTCGAGTTCGGCCGGATCCTCTTCGTCCTCGTCACGGAGCTCGACCAATTCGGGGTGGCGGAACAGGGCGTTGTCGTCGAAATTCATCTTGGCGTCCAGCGCCATCACGTCGCCGTCGCCGGTCACCACTAAAGGATTGATCTCGGCCAAGGAACAGTCCAGGCCCATGAACGCGTCATAGAGAGCGGCGACGAATTTCGCGCCGCTGCGCACCTGGTCCCCTTCCAGGCCGAGGCCGAAGGCGATCCGCCGCGCATGGAAGGGCTGCATGCCGGTGGCCGGGTCGATGGCCACCTTGATGATCAGATCCGGTGTCTTGGCGGCCACCTCCTCGATATCCACGCCGCCTTCGGTGGAGGCCATCACGGTGATGCATCCATTGGCGCGATCGACCACCATGGAGAGGTAGAGCTCGCGGGCGATGTCGCAGCCCTGCTCCACGTAGACGCGCTTGACCTCCTTGCCCGAAGGGCCGGTCTGGTGGGTGACCAGCCGCATGCCGATCATGTCCTTGGCGGCGGCGCGGACGTCGTTGAGCGATTTCACCACCTTGACGCCGCCGCCCTTGCCCCGGCCGCCGGCGTGAATCTGGGCCTTGACGACCCACACCGCGCCGCCCAGTTTCCTGGCGGTGGATTCCGCTTCCTTGGGCGTATAGGCGACGCCGCCCTCGGGAACCGCCACGCCAAATTTCGCAAGCAGGCGCTTGGCTTGGTATTCGTGAATATTCATGGCGCTCTCAGGACTCCATGCCGAGGAAAACCGACCGCGGGAACCGACGGATGTCCAACGGCATTGAGAGTCAATTTAACACCCAAGCGCACCGACGCAACCGTAAACCAAAAGCCATGGCCCATGCCCTCAGCGCGGGCTATTTGCGGCCCCGGCGCTTGGTTCTGGCGGCGGTTTTGGCGGCGGCTTGGCGGCGCAGAAGTTTGGCGAGATCGCGGTTGAGCGCGCGCACGGCCGCGACCGACTTGCGGAAGGCGGCCTTCTCCAAGGCTGACAAGGGGATTTCAACGATCCGCTCGACGCCCTTGGCGCCGATCACCGCGGGCACCCCCACATAGAGGCCCTTGACCCCGTATTCGCCGGTCAGGTACGCGGCACAGGGCAACAGCCGCTTCTTGTCCTTGAGGTAGGATTCGGCCATCTGGATGGCGGCCGAAGCCGGCGCGTAGAACGCCGAGCCGGTCTTGAGCAGGCCGACGATTTCCGCGCCGCCGTCCCTTGTGCGCTGGACGATCGCCTCGATCCGCTTACTCGTGGTCCAGCCCATCTTCACCAGGTCGGGAAGGGGGATGCCGCCGACCGTGGAATAGCGCGGCAGCGGCACCATGGAATCGCCATGGCCGCCCAGCACGAAAGCGCCCACGTCTTCCACCGAAACATCGAATTCCTCGGCCAGGAAAGTGCGGAACCGCGCTGAGTCGAGCACCCCGGCCATGCCCACCACCCGGCGCGCCGGCAGGCCGCAGGCCTCGCGCATGACCGAGACCATCACGTCCAGCGGGTTGGTGATGACGATGACGAAGGCCTTGGGGCAAAACTTGCGGATGGCCGCGCCCACCGTGGCGACGATGCCCGAATTGATGCCGAGCAGGTCGTCGCGGCTCATGCCGGGCCGGCGGGCGATGCCGGCGGTGACGATCACCACATGGGAGTTGCGGATCGCCGCATAACCATTGGCGCCCTTGAGGGCGGCGTCGAACCCTTCCACCGGCCCGGCCTGGGCGAGGTCCAGCGCCTTGCCCTGGGGCATGTCCCTGACCACGTCGAACAGGACGATGTCGCCAAGTTCCTTGAGCGCCGCCAGGTGGGCCAGGGTGCCGCCGATGTTTCCGGCGCCGATCAGGGCGATCTTGTTGCGAGCCATGGGGGTCCCTTTCCATGGGGGGATTTAGGTCGGATAATTGGCCGTGTGTGTACCCCGGATCGCCCCCCCGGGCAAGGTGCTGCAAGAAACCGATGGACGCCCCCGGCACAGGTTATTGAAGCATACGGCAGCCCCTGGCGAATCCACCCTTGCAGGCCTGATCGAAAAGTGCCCGGGCCCGCGCCTTGTCCCGCGCCCCGCCTATGCCCTCGTAGATCATGGCGCCCAGGTTAAAGCAGCCCCTGGCTTCCCCACCCTTGCAGGCTTGGCCGTAAAGCGCCCGGGCCCGCGCCTGGTCCCGTGCTCCGCTTTCGCCCGTCCTGAACATTTGGGCCAGGTTGTAGCAGCCCGTGGCGTCTCCACCCGTGCAGGCCTGATCGTAAAGCGCCCGTGCCCCCGCCTTGTCCCGCGCCCCGCCCGCGCCCGTCTCCAACATGACGCCCAGGTTAGAGCAGCCCCAGGCGTCTCCACCCTTGCACGCCTGATCGAAAAGCGCCCGCGTCCGCCCCTTATCCCGCGCCCCGCCTGCGCCCGCCCTGAACATGAGGCCCAGGTTAAAGCAGCCCTTGGCGTGTCCACCTTTGCAGGCCTGGCCGTAAAGCGCCCGCGTCCGCCCCTTGTCCCGCGCCCCACCTATGCCGATCTCGAACATGACACCCAGGTTAAAGCAGCCCTTGGCGTCCCCACCCGTGCAGGCCTGATAGTAAAGCGTCCGCGCTCGCGCATAGTCTTTGGCCCCGCCTGCGCCCGTCCTGAACATTTGGCCCAGGTTAGTGCAGCCCGTGGCGTATCCACCCGTGCAGGCTTGGCCGTAAAGCGTCCGTGCCCGCGCCTTGTCCCGCGCCCCGCCTGCGCCCATTTCGAACATATGGCCCAGGTTAGAGCAGCCCTGGGCGGCTCCACCCATGCAGGCTTGGCCGTAAAGCGTCCGTGCCCGCG